>OGPU01000549.1_pt1 | contig 41564 bp, 39 predicted proteins | sample 1552991 | NCBI WGS metagenome assembly OGPU01 (sample SAMEA2580296, study PRJEB22360) | human gut metagenome | biome: human gut; feature: human-associated habitat; material: faeces | place: Denmark | collected 2008/2010 | reverse complement strand
GTTTCTGTGAATGAGAACGGCCAGGCCGTTTGCAGCACCGACCTGCCTTTCGGCAACTTCTACCTGAAGGAGCTGTCCACTGACAGCCATTACCTGCTGAATGGCGAAACCTTCCCGTTCACCTTTGAGTACGGCGGGCCTTCCGTTGCCGTGGTAGAGATTTCCGCCAATGATGGCGAGGCTATTACCAACGAGCTGATCCGCGGTGAAATCAAGGGCCTCAAAACTGATGAGAACGGCGCGGGCCTGGGCGGGGCTGTGATTGGCCTCTTTAAGAGCGACGAAACTGAGTTTACCGCAGAAAATGCCCTTGCCACCGCCACCTCAGCAGAAGATGGCAGCTTCTCTTTCTCTAATGTGCCTTACGGAAATTGGGTACTGAAAGAGCTGGAAAGCCCGGAAGGGTTCATCCTCTCCGATGAAGTGATCCCCGTTACTGTGGAGGAAGATGGGCAGGTAGTGGAAATCTCCCTTGCCAATGAGCGCATTTACGGCGACCTGCGGCTCACTAAGGTGGATAAGGACTACCCGGACAACAAGCTCACCGGGGCCGAGTTCGAGGTGTACCGCGATACCAATGGAAATAAGGAGCTGGACGAGGGCGACGAACTGCTGGGCAAGATGGAGGAAACCAGCACCGGCATTTATGAGATGGCCCATATCCTCTACGGCGGCGTGTTCGTAAAGGAAACCAAAGCGCCGGAGGGCTTCCTGCTGGATGAAAACGCCTACTATGTGGAGATCACCGAGAACGGCAAGATTTACGATGTAGAGAACGAGGCAGGGATTGGCTTCACCAATATGGCCCAGACGGGTTCCCTGCGGATTGAAAAGACATCCAGCGACGGCAAGGTGGAGGGCTTCTCCTTCCGCGTGACGGGCGCGAACGGTTACGACCAGACTTTCAAAACCGATAAAAACGGTGAAATCCACATCGAGGGCCTGCGCATAGGCGATTACACCGTGTCGGAGGTGTCGGACGGGGCCAGCGCCAGCTATGTGCTGCCTGCGGATAAGACAGTGACGATCCTGGCGGATAAGACCACTGTGGCGCAAATGCACAACGAACGGCGCGACACCCCGAAAACCGGCGATGACAGCAAGCCGTGGCTTTGGATGGCTCTTATGGGCGTGTCCGCTGCGGGCGCTGCCACGCTGGGTATTCTGGGATATGTGAACAAGAGAAAAAAGGGTAACAAATCCGCAAAATAAGGCGGTTTGAATTTGTGTCAGGAGGAAATCATCATGGAATTAAAAGCAATCATTGCCATCGGGCTTGTTCTTTTCATCATCGGCGGGCTGATCTTCCTTAAAATCAGAAGCCGGAAGAAATAACAGCGACCACGGGGCGGCCATGCGGGGCCGCCCTTTTACATACCAAAAAAGAACTGGAAAGGAGTTTGATTTCAGATGAAAGAACGATTTGAACAGAGGTTATTCCGTATCTTTGCCCAAGCGGGCTATTCCCCGGTGCAGCTTCTCACCGTCACCCCGGAGGAGATGGTGGAGATCCCCGGCATTACCGTCCCAAACATCCGGGCGGTGCTGTGCGTCCAGAACAAGGTGCTGTCCGACCGCAACAAAATCCGCAGCGGCAGGCTGGTGGAGGAGCTTCTGAAAGAGGCGGGAGGACTGGAGGTGCGGCCATGAGCGAGCTGCACCTGTTGGATGTTCTGGCAGCCCGGCGCGGCTGCTACATTTCCGACCTCACTCTTGCCCCGTTCCTGCGCCGGATGGCGCTGTCCGACCTACGCCGGATGGAGGAAAACGCCTATCCGCTTTATCAATGGCAGGACGCGGTGCGCTACCTCACAGGGGATGAACGGGAGTTTGCCAGCGTAAAAGAAATCAAGGACTTTATTTTGAAGGAAATGGGGGCAGAGAGATGAACGACGATTTACAGGAAAAACGCATGGCCGGTGATTATGAGATCATCCAAGGGCTGCATATAGGCGACCGGGAGATTGTTCTGGGGGAAAATCCACGGGATGAAACCGGCATGAAGTATATGTGCGCCTTTTGCCGTCAAAATGCTTTGTTTGCAGAATACAGCGAAGTAATGGCAAGCGATGATTTCCCAGAGATTGCAGAGCTGTTCGGTCAACGGGTTGCGGAGCAGGCACAAAAGACCCGTATGGAACTGAACAAGCCCCGCATACAGGGCATAGACGACCGCCTTATCACAGCGGAGAGCTGCACCCCTCTTTCCGGTGAGGATGATCTGCATGGAAAAATCGTGGTGGTAAAGCCGGATGTGCTGCGCCGGGAATACCGCAGGGCAACCCATCAACTCAAGCTCTGCACGGGCGGCTTTGGCGCTTCTCCCCACAGCCGGGGCACCGCCTGTTATTGCATTGATCTCTATACCGGCAAAGAGAGCCGGTATGAGCGCATGGATGTGATGGGAACGATGGAGCCGGAAAACCTTCCCGGCTGGGCCAGGCATGGGCTTACTGCCATCCAGCAGGAACAGGCTCAAAAGAAAACCAATAAGGAGCGTGAGCGATGATGGATTACAGAGAAAATGCGGGATATGTCATAACGGATTCCTGCCATGTGGGCGACAGCGAGTTTGTGCTGGGCGTCCATTTGACAGTGCCTCAGCAGTTTGTCACCTGGAAATGTTCAAATCGAACGGACTACTATTGGGGCCACTATTTCAGCGACCTGTTTTCTGCACAGAAAGATTTTGTTGCGCGGGCGCATGAGGAGGTTCAATATCTGGAGCAGCGCGGCATTGACCCCAACAAGATGGAGCTGGAACCCGCAGATTCCCCCTGGGGAGAAATCCAGACCTGCCACACCCTTTGCCCCGGCGCTTATTCCGTCAGTACCGCAGGCCATGGCGGGGTTATGGTCAGCCGGGAGCTTGCGGACAAGGCGCTTTGCAAGGAGGCCAAGACCTGCGGCTTTATGGAGCGCGGCTACCTTTGCTTTGAGGAGGACTGCGCTGCGCCGGTGGCTTTGCGGGAACTGATGGACAGAGGACTTTATCAAGCGCCCGTCAACGAGTATTTTGCCCCTGGGGAATACGAGGCTGTGATTAACGACAGCCTGCAAACCTTCCACCCGGAATACTGGCAGGCACGGGAAAAGATGAGGGCGGAAAAGGCGCGGACTCCCCACTCAAAAACTGCAAAACACAAGGAGCGTGAACGATGATGGAATTAAAAATTACCAGCATGACCCCGGCAGAACAAATATACTCGTACAGCCAGGGGGAAGAACTTGAGGAACAAACAGGCAGTATCGGTTATCTGCGCGGGGATTTCGGCGCTGGTCAGGAGTTTTATTCTTCCTGGTTTGACCACCAGAAAGAATATAAGGACGATAAGTTCAAGGCAGAGTTTGATGAGGTGGTCAACGCCCTGCGGGAAAAAGATGGGCTGCTTTGCAGCCGGGACAGCATGAGCAGGTTTTGTTTTCAACATCCAGAGGCTGAATTTGAGGGGAACTACTGCACCGAATATGGTTTTAAGGTGCAAACGTCCCAGCACACCTATATGCTGCGGTGCAATCCCAACTATGGAGATTATAACTTCTATCTTTACGCCTACGTTGCTCGGCTGTTAGACCGGCATATGGAGAAAGCCAAAGAGGGCATTCGCTTTATCACCCCTGGCGGCAAAGAGGTGTTCCGCATCCCGGACGGTGATTCGATCCGCATACAGGGTTCAGATGGCAGGTATATCGACCGAACGTGCCGATATGTTGATGAGTGCTTTATGGAATTAGATGGAGGCAGGGGCGAACTCTATCATATCCGTTCTTTTGCCGAGCGATTGGAGCGGAACAAAGAAATGGTTATTCCCCTGCGTTCCTCTCTGCCTGTGCAATGTTTCAGTGTGCTTCCTTCATCCGGGGAATTGGTGCTTTTGACCCGAGGGGAACCGGGATATACCCCGTGCTATGACTTCTCAGCAACAGACGCCCGGCGAAACCGTGAATTTGCAGATGACCGCAATATAAAAAATGGCGTGACGAAAGCGCAGGAAACTGCCATGTTGGCAGGCTCCATGTTCGGATGGCAAACGCCCGCCGCCGACCCCAAGAACTATAATGAGCAGGGGCAGCCAGTCAAATCCCGGCAGCGCAAAGCTGCGTCATTGGAAAGGTAGGTGATTCAAATGGCAGCTTTACCGCCGGTGAAACTGGAAACGCATACTACCTGGTTCAATCTCCTGCTTACCGTTTTGCATGAACACAGTGAGAATGACCCTTATGAAAAATACCGCGAGATGGCACAACGGCTGTTCTCCAAATGTATGGCCTATGGAACGCCTTTTACAGATGGAGATGGAGCGTCCTGTGTGGATCTGCGGCTGTACCCCAGCGAAGCCGCAGACACTATCTGGCTTCTTCTGCTTACCCTTTGCAGGCAGTATGACCCAGATAGGGATTACAGCGCGGAGCTGAAAAGCACAGAAAAAGAATAACAAAAAAGGAGGTGCGCCGGATGGCGATACGATACAAAGCATTAACGGAGCTGTACCATGAAACCCAGCGAAGTGTGACAGCTCCGGCACAGTGGCAGGCATTTCTTGCCTCAGCCTGCCGCAACTACCGTCTTTCTTTTGATGAGCAGTTGCTTGTCTATGCCCAGCGCCCGGATGCCACCGCCGTCCTGGAGATCGAGCGATGGAATAAACGGTTTGGGCGCTGGGTAAACCGGGGCGCGAATGGCATTGCTGTTTTTGACGGCGAGCATACGGGCAGGCCCCGGCTGAAATACTACTTTGACATTTCCGACACCCATGAAGGGAGCTTCCCCCAGCCCGTCCCTCTTTGGGCTGTGAGGCCGGAATATGAGCCGGAAATCATCGAAACGCTGGAGAACAGCTTTGGCGAGCTGGAGTATAAAGAGAATTTGGGTGCGACCCTGCTCTCTGCGGCGAAAAACGCGGTGGAGGATAACATCCAGGACTACCTCTCCGAGCTGAAAACCATTACGGAAGGCAGCTTTTTAGAGGAACTGGACGATCTGAACCTGGAGGTTCTATACCGCAAGGCCCTGGAAAACAGCATCGGATATATGCTCATGGTTCGCTGCGGCCTTGACCCTGCCGGAGCCTTTGAGGATGAGGATTTTCGGGATATATTAAATTTTAACACACCGGAAACCCTCAATGCCCTGGGCGTGGCGACCGGGGACATCTCCCAGATGTGCCTTTCCGAGATTTCCCGCACCGTCCTCACCCTGCAAAGACAGCTCCAAAAAGAAAATCGCACATTTGCAGGTCAGCCGCAAATCCAGTATGCTGTAACTGAACAGAAAAACCAGCCGTCAGAAAGGAGTTTTGAAAATGAACGGGATCACATACACGAGACAGGGCGACTACAACTTGCCCAACCTTCTGCCCCCGCAGGAGCCGGAGGCTCCCTCTGGGAAATACGCATTGCTTCGGAAGAAGTTTCTGAAAGAACACCGCAGGATCACCTACACGAACCTGTTGACCAGCGGGCAGCTCTCCAGCCATTTGGCGGAGATCGAGCAGACGGCCCAGCGCCAGATGGAGCAGATGGTGACACAGATGGCCAAAGAGAACGGCGTGACGGAGGAGCTGAAGGAGCGCGACCCGATGAAGTGGGTGGGGCTGATGAACAACCTTCAGAACGCAGCGGAGGAGATCATACTGAAAGAGCTGATTTACAACTAATTTCCGAACCGGAACAGCCCAGCACCCTAAATGCAGAGGAAGCGGACAGCCCAGAGCTGCCCGCTTTTTTGGATGAAAAGCAGATCATGGCCGTTATCGCCAATAAGGACGACGACCTCAAGTATAAGAAACAGCAGATTGAGCTTTTCTTCTCCGTCCACCCGGATACGCAGGAACGGGCCGATTATCTGAAAACGGCTTACCAGGACAGGTACACCGAAATCATTGCAGATGGGCAGCGTCTGGGATATAAACCGCAGGAGGACGGGCTGCTCATGTGGGAAGGCTCTTACCTGTCCCGCACCAAAGAAGCCGTGTTTTCCTGGGGGTTGGTGGCGGAATGGACGGCTCAGCTCATTGACAAAAAAGAATACTTTATCCAGACGGACATCCGCAAGCTCCTCACACAGGAGGGCCAGCAGATGTCCCTCTTTGATTTTGCGGCATTTAACGACGAGGCGCAGCCGGAGGGCGGAAACCAGATTTCCCTCTTTTCTCACGCGCTGCCCCAGCAGGTGATCGACGAGGCGCTTTGTATCGGCTCCAACCATGAAAACAGCCGCCTCACCATCTGCGCCTATTTCAAAAAGGATAAGCCGGACAACGCCAGCTTCCTTGCGGAACACTATGGTGAGAACGGCGCGGGCTTCTATCTGGATGGGCGCAAGTATGCTGTCTGGTACAATGCCGAAGGAATCCGCATAGCCGGGGGCGAGAGCGCCCAGGGTTCCAGCGCCACGCTTATCTCCTGGGAACAGGCGGCAGCCCGTATCCGGGAACTGCTGGAGCTGGGGCGGTATATGCCCCAGAGCGAGCTTGACCAGGTAGATCGCTATGAGATCCATGACCTGGCCGACCGGCTGCTGCTGATGTTCCGTGACATTGAGGATGAAGAAAAGCGGTTTTTCCCCTCATTGCGAGCCATCTATGATAAACCAGGCGGATTCCCGGAGGCAGTGGAAGAAATCGCAGGGCTGTTAGGCCGGGAAGATAGCTTACAGGCCATCCTCTCCGAATATGAAGCGTTTGCCGCAGCCTATCAGGATAACCCGGACATTCTGCGCTTCCGTTTTTATCGGCCTCTTGTGCTGCAAGCACAGCTTACAGATTTACAGAGGGAACCTCTGCACTTTACCGCCGCTGAAAGGTATGACCATCAGCGGCGTTTGTATATCTCCATGGATGAGATTGACAGCCTTTTGCGCGGAGGAAAACGCAGCACCGACTACCGGCTGGCAGTGTATTCCTTTTACCGCAACCACACAGACCGCAAGGAGCGCGAGGATTTCTTAAAGAACTACCATGGGGAATACAGCGGATATAGCAGTGGAAACGATGACGTGACCTACCAAAAAGGCAAGGGCGTCCATTTCAGTCACGGCAGTATCACGGAGCCTTACGCCAAGGTGGAGCTGAAATGGAACGCGGTGGAAAAGCGCGTCAGCGCCATGATCGCCCAGGGGCGGTTTTTATCCGACGATGACCGGGCCGCTATGCCGCAGTATGAAAAACACCAGCTTGCCCGGAACATCCGCACTTTCTTTGAAAACGTACCCCAGGAGCAGCCGCACCCCTATCCCTATGGTTTTGACTATTGGGACGCGGTGAAGCTCATCGAGCCGCAGCTTGACGACCCGGCCCGCGTGGAAGAAATTTATCAGATGATGGTGCCGGTGTGGGAAGCCACCCCGCAGGATGACCGGATGTATGAGTGGCGGCAAACAGCTTTTGAAAACCTTTCTGCGTTCCGGCAGGGTACTTTTACCCTCTTTGCGGAACACAAGGAGCCTGCGGCCCCCGCCATGCCCCCGGAAAAAGCCTATGACCTGGGCTATGGACATCTGGGGAACGGCCTCACTGTCTGGAACAGGCTGGAAGAAGAACACGGAGATTACAAAACGGTGGCCCATATCGCCCCCGACCGCACCGTGCAATTTTATGATGAGGAAATGCCTCAAAAGGTGCGGAACGAGATTCAACGGATTGCCGATACCTCGGAAATGACGGTTTCCGCCACCCAGGACGCGCCCGTGTTTCACACGCCGCCCAAAGTGCAGGAACCACCCCAAAAAGAAGAATCCGCAGACCCCTATTCCAAGCTGGCGGCCCAAGTGCTGTATTTTATTGGCGAGTTTGACGGCTCCCGGCTGGGCTATGGGGATACCAACGCCCAGGCAGTAGAAGCCATTGCAGAACAGCTCCATGACCCGGCCCGGCGTGAGGAAATCCGCAGGCTTCTGCAATCCTTCCTCGACCATGCCGACCCGGAGGAAGAAATTGCGGCAGACATTACCCTTTGCATGGAAGAAATGGAGGGGCTGCCCCCGGCACTCACCCCGGAACAGGCCCAGCGGGAAGAAATTGCGGGGTATCTGGAAGAAGCCGGGTTTGCGGCTTCCGAAGAATTGATCGCAGACGGCATTGCCGAATACCAAGCCCACGGAGGCGAAGGAAGCAACCGGGAAATTGCAGATTTTATTGAGCATGAGTTTTTGCAGGAAGAACTGGAATCGGTTGGTATTTATCAGGAAACCCCGGCTTCCCAGGAGAATTATCAGTTATTGAGCCGTCTGAAATCCGATTGCGACTACTATCTGGGCGAAGGAGGACGGGCAGAAAAGCACCTCTGGGCTGGGGACGTAAAAGCGCAGATCGCCAAAATGCTGGATTTGTATGCGCTTCTCCCGAAAAAGCCAAAATGGCTTACCCTGGAGGACATCGAACACTATGAACAGCAAATGACTGGCGAGCAGAACGAGGCAGAAGTACAACCTAAAAAAGAAGAATCGCCCCCTCTGCCGCAAAAACGCCCCCGCCGTGAGCGCGTGACCTTTGCCTCTCTACACCCGGAAATCCCCAGGGAACAGCGCCATGACTTTCACATCACCGACGACGCCCTGGGGCATGGCACACCCAGCGAAAAATATGCGGCTAACGCAGCCGCCATCCGTACCTTAAAGCAGATTGAAGCCGGGGAACGGCTGGCCACCCCGGAAGAACAGGAGGCGCTATCCCGCTATGTGGGCTGGGGCGGCCTTGCGGACTGCTTTGAAGAAACCAGCCCCCATTACCAGGAGCTGAAAAGCCTTCTGGATGAGGACGAGTACGCGGCGGCAAGGGCCAGCTCCCTCACCGCCTTCTATACCCCGCCCGTTGTCATCCGGGGAATCTACAAGGCCCTCTCTCAGATGGGTTTCCAGCAGGGCAATATCTTAGAGCCGTCCTGCGGCACCGGCAACTTTTTTGGACTTCTCCCGGCAGATATGGCAGGCAGCAAAACCTACGGCGTGGAGCTGGACAGTATCAGCGGCAGAATCGCCCAGCAGCTTTACCAGAATGCCAGCATTAGCATAAACGGCTTTGAAAAGGTACAAATGCCGGACAGCTTCTTTGATGTGGTGGTAGGCAACGTCCCCTTTGGGGATTTCAAGGTGCGGGATAAGAGATACGACAAAAACAACTTCCTCATTCACGATTACTTTTTCGCAAAAGCCATCGACAAGGTGCGGCCCGGCGGCGTTCTGGCGTTGATCACATCAAACGGGATCAGCGGAGGCACCTTTGATAAGCGGGACAATAAGGTGCGCAAATATATTGCCCAGAGGTGCGACCTCATCGGAGCCATCCGGCTGCCCAATAACACGTTTTCCCAGAACGCAGGCACAGACATCACCACGGACGTGTTGTTTTTCCAAAAGTTAGACCGGCAGCGCAGCACCGATGTGGAAATGCCGGATTGGGTGGACGTGGACATCATCCATGAAAACGACCATGTAAATGCCGCCGGGGAAACCCGCCACCGGACAGTGAGCCTCAATCAGTATTACCGCCAACACCCGGAAATGGTGCTGGGGGATTTGGAGATCATCTCCGGGCCGTTTGGCCCCCAGCTTGTATGCAAGCCCACTCCCGGCGCAGAGCTGTCGGAACAGCTTGCCGAAGCTATTCCGTTTTTACAGGCGGAGATCAAGCCCTACGAGCTGGAGGAAATGGACGAGGAGGAAGACCGCTCCATCCCCGCCGACCCAAATGTCAAGAACTTTAGTTATACCGTTGCGGATGGACAGGTGTACTATCGGGAAAACAGCCGTATGCACCCGGTTGAGGTATCTATTACAGCAGAAAACCGAATCCGGGGCATGATCGAGCTGCGGGAATGTGTGCGCCGGCTCATCGACTACCAGACCGAGGGCTACCCGGACGCAGACGTCAAAGCGGAGCAGGCAAAGCTCAATGCTCTCTATGACGGTTTTACCGCCAAATACGGCCTAATCAACAGCCGGGGCAATAAGCTGGCCTTTTCGGAGGACTCCAGCTATTGCCTTTTGTGTTCTCTGGAGGTGCTGGACGAAGAAGGCAGCCTAAAAAGAAAAGCGGATATGTTCACCAAACGCACCATCCGGCCCCATGTGGCTGTGACCAGCGTGGACACCGCCAGCGAGGCCCTGGCTGTTTCGATTGCAGAGAAAGCCCGTGTAGACATGGAGTATATGGCCCAGCTTTCCGGCAAATCCCCGGAGGAACTGGAGGCCGAGCTTTCCGGCGTGATCTTCCGCAACATCGAAGGCTCGGAAACCCCGGACGGGCTGCGGGGAGCTTCCCTTAGCCTGCAAGCCTTTTCCCTCGTGACGGCGGACGAGTACCTTTCGGGGAATGTGCGCCGCAAGCTGCGGATGGCAAAAGCCTTTCTGGAGGCGGCCCCGGACAGCCAAAAGGCAGCCGCCCGCAAACAGGTGGAGGCTTTGGAGGCTGTCCAGCCCCAAGACCTGGGCGCTGGGGAGATCGGTGTGCGCATTGGCGCGAACTGGGTGCCTATCGACGTATATCAGCAGTTCATGTGGGAGCTGCTCACCCCCTACGGGCAGGCCAGAAGCCGTATCAAAATCCTGCGCTCCGAGGCCACCGGCCAGTGGACGATTACCGAAAAAAACTTTGACCGGGCCAACGTCAAGGCCACGGCCACCTACGGCACCAAGCGGATGAGCGCCTACCACATCCTGGAGCAAACCCTGAACCAGAAGGATGTGCGGGTTTTTGATTATATTGAGGACGAGCATGGCAACAAAAAGCCGGTTCTCAACAAAAAAGAAACCGCTATCGCCCAGGACAGGCAGGAGCTTATCAAGCAGAGGTTTTCCGAGTGGGTTTGGAAAGACATCGACCGCAGGGAGCGGCTGTGCGCCATCTACAACGAAACATTCAATTCCAGCCGTCCCCGAGAGTACGATGGACGGCACATCCGTTTTGACGGGATGAATCCGGAAAGGACGCTGCGGCCCCACCAGATCAATGCCATTGCCCATGTGATGTACGGCGGGAATACCCTGCTGGCTCATGAAGTGGGCGCAGGAAAAACCTTTGAAATGGTGGCCGCCGCCATGGAGATGAAACGGCTGGGACTTTGCACCAAGTCGCTTGTGGTGGTGCCAAACCACATCACCGAGCAGTGGGCGGCGTCCTGGCTGGAGCTTTACCCCAGCGCCAATATCCTGGTGGCTACGAAGAAAGACTTTGAAACCCAGAACCGCAAGAAGTTTTGCAGCCGTATTGCCACCGGCGACTATGACGCTGTTATCATCGGCCACAGCCAGTTTGAGAAAATCCCCATGAGCGCCGAGCGCCAGCAGGCGATCTTACAGCAGCAGATTGATGAAATCCTGTTTGGCATTGAACAGGCCAAAGCACAGAAGGCGGAACGCTACACCATCAAGCAGATGGAGCGCACCCGGAAATCCTTAGAGGCAAAGCTGGAAAAACTGAACGACCAGAGCCGCAAGGACGATGTGGTGACGTTTGAGCAGTTAGGTGTTGACCGCCTGTTTGTGGACGAGAGCCATTATTTTAAGAACCTCTTTTTAATGACGAAAATGCGCAACGTAGGCGGGATCGCCCAGACCGAAGCACAGAAAAGTTCCGACCTCTTTATGAAATGCCGCTATCTGGACGAACTCACCGGAGGGCGCGGCACAATTTTTGCCACAGGCACCCCCATTTCAAACAGTATGGTGGAGCTTTACACCATCCAGCGTTACTTGCAGTACGGGCTGTTACAGGAAATGGGCCTCATCCATTTTGATGACTGGGCCAGCGACTTTGGAGAAACCATCACCGCCATCGAGCTGTCCCCGGAAGGCACCGGCTACCGGGCCAAGACCCGGTTTGCCAAGTTTTTCAACCTGCCGGAGCTGATGGCCGCTTTCAAACAGGTGGCCGACATCCAGACGGCGGATATGCTCCATCTTCCCGTGCCAAAGGCCAACTTCCACACAGAGGTCATCAAGCCGTCCGAGCTTCAGCAGGAGATGGTGAAAGGGCTGGCGGAACGGGCGGAAAAAATCCGGGGCGGAGGCGTTGACCCTCATGTGGACAATATGCTGCGCATTACCAATGACGGGCGCAAGCTGGCCCTGGATATGCGTCTTATCAACCCGCTGGCTGCCGACGACCCAAACGGCAAGGTGGCTGTCTGTTCCCGGAACGTCTACAAAATCTGGGAAAAGACCAAAGAGCAGCGTTCTGCCCAGCTTGTGTTCTGCGACCTGTCCACGCCTACTAAAGACGGCTCCTTCAACGTATATGATGACCTGAAAAAGAAGCTCATGGAGCAGGGTATCCCGGAGGACGAAATTGCCTTTATCCATGACGCGGATTCCGAGGCTAAGAAGAAGCTGCTGTTTGGCCGGGTGAACGAGGGACAGGTGCGGGTGCTGATCGGAAGCACCCAGAAGATGGGGGCCGGAACCAACGTACAGAAAAAACTCATCGCCCTGCATGACCTGGACTGTCCCTGGCGGCCTTCCGACCTTCAGCAGCGGCTGGGCCGTATTGTGCGCCAGGGCAACGATAACGAGGAGGTGGAGATTTACCGGTATGTAACCGAGGGCACCTTTGACGCTTACCTTTACCAGCTTGTGGAGAACAAGCAGAAATTCATTGCCCAGATCATGACCAGCAAAACCCCTGTCCGGGTGGCGGACGATGTGGACGAAACGGCTCTCAGCTATTCCGAGATTAAGGCGCTGGCCACCGGCAACCCCCTTATTATTGAAAAATGCAATCTGGATATGGAGGTGGCAAAGCTCAATATGCTCAAGGCCAACTATCTCAATCAGCGGTATTCCCTGGAGGAGCTGGTGCTGCGCGAATACCCGGCAGACATCGCCCGGATTACGGAACGGATTGCGGGCTATGAGAAAGATGTGGCGCTGGCCGCCGCCTATCCGAAAGCCCAGGAGGGCTTCTGCGGCATGGTGATCGAGGGCAAGCAGTATGCCGAAAAAGAGGACGCTGGCAAAGCCATCATCGACGTTTGCAGCAAAATGACCGGCTCCGACGCGGTTCTGCTGGGAGAATACCGTGGCTTTTCCATGGTGCTGGCCTATGACGGCATGAGCAACGAGTACCGCATTACCCTGAAAGGCGCCCTCTCCCATACGGTGACGCTGGGCGCGGATGTGTTCGGCAATATCACCCGTCTGGACAACGCCCTGGAAAACCTTGCGGGGAGCTTGCAGGCAGAGCAAAACAGCCTGGAGGAAACGAAAGGCCAGCTTGAAAACGCCCGCGCCGAGCTGGACACGCCCTTTGCCCGAGAGGAGGAGCTGGCGGAGAAAAGCGCCCGCTTGAAAGAACTGAACATCCTGCTGAAAGTGGATGAGAAAGACAAGACGCTCATCGACAGTGTTCCCGATGAGGGCGAGGAAGCCCCGCAGCGGAAAGCGATGGGATTGGAGCGTTGATTCCCCTGTGCCGATTGGAATAGTCCAGTCGGCCTTTTACATATCCGAAGAATACAGCCCCCTTTACATAGCCGGTTGCTCCATGCGGGCAGCTAATTTGTGGCTATGGGAAGGGGGCTGTATTTTTTATGCCTTTTTACAACCAGGAGGAGATCGAAAAAGCGCGGGAGGTGGACTTATTCACCTATCTGCAAGCCTGTGAGCCGCAGGAGCTTGTCCATGTTTCCGGCAACGTCTACTGCACCAGGGAACATGACAGCCTGCGCATTTCCAATGGCAAATGGTGCTGGTTTTCCCGTGGGATCGGCGGTTACAGCGCGCTGGACTACCTTATCAAAGTCAAGGGCTGTTCTTTCATGGAGGCAATGGAGGCCGTTGCCGGCAGGGCTGCCGCCCCGCCGCTGTCCTTTGCGTCCGTTCCAAGGGAAGAAAAACCGAAGCACCTGCTTTTGCCGCCGCCCGCCCCGAACAATCAGGCTATGCTGGACTATCTCAAAGGCCGTGGGATTTCTATGGAGGTGCTGGACTTCTGCGTCCAGACCGGGCGCATTTATGAGAGCCGGAATAAGGGGCATGGAAATGTGGTGTTCGTTGGCTTTGACAAAACCGGAAAAGCGCGGTTTGGCTGCCTGCGCGGGATTGGGGAGGCCCGGTTCCACGGGGATTTGAGCGGCAGCGACAAGCACTATTCCTTTTCCCTGCCCGCCTGCGGGAAAAATCCGGCTGTCCATCTGTGTGAGTGTGCCATTGACGTCATGTCCTATGCCAGCCTTTGCAGGCTGGACGGAATCGACTGGAAACAGCACAACCTGCTGTCTTTGGCTGGGGTATATCAGCCGAAGAAAAAGATTGCGGAGAGCAAGCTGCCCGTGGCCCTCACCCGTTTTTTAGAGGATCATCCTCATGTGAAAACCGTCTATCTCCATCTGGATAATGACGGCCCCGGCAGGATGGCCGCCGAAGCCATCCAGACAGTGATTTCCAAAGAATACGAGGTCAAAAACCGCCCGCCGCCCAGAGGCAAGGATGTGAACGACTACCTGTGCCAACGGCTGGGTATTCCCATCCGGGGCGCAAAAGGAAAGGAGCGAGAACGATGAACGAGTATGATATTGCCATTCGAGAAACGCTGGAAATGACGGTCACGGTGGAGGCAGCGAGCCGCGAGGAGGCCCGCCAGATCGTAGCCGACCGTTGGGAAAACGGTGAATATATCCTGGACGCAGACAGCTTCAAGGATGTGGAGTTCTACCCCAGAGGCCGCAGCCGCGACCGGGGCGAACGATGAATTGTTTTTTCGGGCGTTCGGTATTCCCCTGCGGGGAATGGAATGTATATGTACCAGCAAGCATCGCCTTTGTGATACCACAAAGGCAGCTTGTTAGGGGGAACGCCCCCTAATACCCCTTTATCAGAACGGAGGTTTTCTATGGAAGGATTGTTTTTTGCCATTGGTTTTCTGCTGGGCGGCGTGTTCGGCGTGTTGGTCATGTGCCTGCTTCAAATCAACCGCTTAGGCAGAAAGGAGGATTCGGAGGAATGAGAAAACGCAACGTACACGTCCAGTTTTGGCTGGACAAAAAAGAGGCGGAAGCCTTCAACAAAAAGGTGAAGCGCAGCGGGCTTTCCCGCGAGGTATATCTGCGCCACCTGATAAACGGCCTGGTTCCCCAGGACGCGCCGCCCCCGGCATACTTTGATTTTATGCGGGAGCTGCACGGCATTGGAAACAACTTAAACCAGATCGCCCAAAAAGCCCATGTGCTGGGCGTCATAGACGAGCGCCGCTACGAGGAAGAAACACGGAAGTTTGACCAGCTCATCCGGGACATCACCAGGGCGGTGATTTTGCCAAAGCCTATGGAGTAAAGCAATGGCTACCACGTCTATCTGGCGGGTGAACGGCTGGCTGGGCAAGGTTCTCATCTATATCGAAAACCCGGATAAGACCGAAAACCCTGCCGCCTACGAGAAACAGGGCATGGACGGCAAGGAGGCCCAGGGCCTCTCCGATGTGATTGAGTACGCTGTCCAGCAGAAGAAAACGGGAAAGATTGCGGTGGACGATGAGGATGTGCCCGTCATGCAGCGGTTTGTGTCCGGGGTAAATTGCAGCCCCACCATCGCCCGCGATGAGATGATCGCCGTAAAAAAGCGGTTTGGCAAGGAGGAAGGCACCGTAGCCTATCACGGCTACCAGAGCTTTGCCCCCGGCGAGGCCACCCCGGAAATGGCCCACGAGATCGGGCTGAAGCTGGCAAAAGCATTGTGGGGCGAGAAATACCAGGTGCTGGTTGCCACACATTTAGACAAAGCCCACCACCTGCACAACCATTTTGTGGTGAACACGGTTTCGTTTATCGACGGGATCAAATATCACCGCACCGAGAAAGATTACTTTGATATGCAGAGGGAATCCGACCGGCTGTGCCGGGAATACGGCCTGTCCGTTATTGAAAATCCAAAGCGTGGAAAGTCCAAGCACTACGGGGAATGGCGGGCCGAGCAGGAGGGCCGTCCCACCTATCTATCCCTTATCAAAGCTGATGTAGACGCTGCCATCCGCCAGTCTATGACGGAGAGGCAGTTTTTTTACCGCCTGCGGCAGATGGGCTACGACATCAAGGTGGGTAAAGACATCACGCTGCGAGCGCCCGGCAGGGACAGCGGAAGAAAGCTCATGCGCAACCTGGGCGAAGCGTATTCCCTGGAGAACATCCGCAAACGGATTCTGGCCCAGCGCCGCCCCCAGAGGGAGGAAACGTCGAAGCCGAAACGGTGCAGGCTTTTGGGGGACTTGAAACAGGCCAAAAAGGTGACGGGCTTTCGCGCCCTCTATTTCCACTACTGCTACCTGCTGGGGGTATTCCCTAAAAAGCAGAACCGGCAGCGGGGCCATGTCCCCCATGCGTTGCGGGAGGATTTAATCCGGGCGCAGGAATTGACGGACGAGGCGAGGCTGCTTTCCCGCCACCGCCTTGACACCCTGGAGCAGCTCAACGCCTATCAATCCGAGGTAAAATCCCAGCTTGCCAGCCTAACCGAACAGCGAAAAAGCCTGTATCGAAAGCTGCGCACCAAGGCGGTGCTTGCCGGCCCTGCCCGGCAGGAACAAATCCGGGCGGAGATCGCCGTCCTCTCCGGCCAGCTTAAAAACCTGCGCCGGGAGGTGAGGCTGTGCGAGGACATCGCGGCGCGCTCCCTCTCCCTCAAAGAAAAAATACGGGCAGCCCGCGAGGAACAACAGACCGGCAGCACAGAGAAAACCCGCCGTGAGCCGGAACAGGGCCGGGTGGGCAATCCAGGAGGAAGGAGATGATTTTCTATGTATAACTCAGGCGATGCGGCGGAACAGGTAGTGCGCATGAGCCTTGAGGGCGCGGAGGTTGCCCTCAAGATCACAGGCGTTGCCGCTAAAAATCTGGCCGCTGCCATTTATACGGTTTTGAAAGACCAGAAGAAAACAAAAGGCAAGGCCCGCATTGAGGCCATGCTGCGGGAAAGACGGCCCTTAAAGGTTTACACCATCAAAAAAGAGGACTGCCCGGAGTTTGCCAAGCAGGCTAAGGGCTATGGCATTTTGTATGCGCCTATCCCGGTACGGAAAGAGGACGATACCATCGACATCCTGGTGTTCGAGGACGACGCGGCAAGGGCCAACCGGATCGTCGAGAAGTTCAACCTCACGGTGGTGGATACGGCGTCCATCAAGGAGGACATCGAAAAATCCCGCGAGGAGCGCGGCAGCGAGCCGCAGGCCCCGGAAAAGACCGCCCCTGAAAAGAGCGAGGATGATAAGCTCTTAGACGAGCTGATGGAAAAACCAGCCCAAAAAGAGAAAGGCCAGCCGGAAAACCCGTCGGCGGAGAAAAGCGCCCCTTTTCCCCCAGCGGAGGAAAAATCCCATCCGTCCGCGCCTATCTCAGAGAACAGCAGCAAGTCCGCAAGGGGTACTTCTGATGAGCCGCAGAAGCCTTCCGTCCGTCAGGAGCTTCGTGACATCCAGGCCCAGCGGAAGAAAGAGGCGGAGGCTGCGAAGCTGGAGGAACCGGCTGCACCCCAAAAGAAAGCGGCCCAGAAAACCACGCGGCACCAGCCGCCCAAACCCAAAAAGAAACCAAAATCGAAAGAGAGGTAATCGAAAATGAATAACTTTGACGATCTGTTTGAACAGCAGCCCCAGCCGGAGGCTGCCCAGAAGCCGGAGCCGCAAAAGGAGAAGCCGAAAAAACAGTGGTGGCAGATCCGCGAGGAAAAGCAGCGCAAGGAAGCCTACGCCACCCTGGACAGGGTATTTGGTGCTTTTTCCGAGGGCCGGGGCGACATGAAAGCATATCTGGACACCCAGAGCCGCTTCCCCTTCCACTCTGCCCGCAACGCCATCCTCATTGGGGAGCAATGCCCGAACGCCCAGCGTGTGGGCGGCTACAAGGAGTGGGCTTCCCAGGGCGTTGAGATTCTGGAGGAGGAAAAGCGCCTGCCCATCATCATTTTAGAGCCGGGCAAGGCGTACCGCCGTGAGGACGGCAGCGTGGGCCAGAACTTCTATGCCAAGGAGGTTTTTGACATTTCTCAGACCACAGCGCGGGACGAGGCCCAGCCCCAGGTGAGCTACGACGACCGCCTGCTCTTAAAGGCCCTCATCAGCAATTCCCCCGTGCCCATCCGTGCGGTGGAGGAATTGCCCGCCCAGGGGCGCGGGGCCATGTTCGACCCGGAACAGAACGCCATCCTGGTGAAAAAAGGCATGGACGCGCCCGACATTTTCCGCTGCGTTTCTTTGGAGCTTGCCAATGCCCAGCTCTCTCGAAACAACGCGGAGTATTCCCGTGAAACCGAGGGGTACAAAGCCTATGCCGTCAGCTATATGCTCTGCCAAAGGTACGGCGTTGACACCAAAGGCTACAACATCTCCCGGCTGGACAGCGTACTCCAAGGGCAAGACCCCAAGGAGGAAATCCCGGAAGCCCTCACCGATATGCGCGACGCATTTAAGGAGATCAACGGGCGTATGGCGAGGGCCATGGGCCTCACCCGTGCGGGCAGACAGAAAGAACAGGAACGGTAAAGGAGGTTTGACTGATGGAACGACAGGAAAAGGTTGTCCTTACGCTGGACAGCTATGAGCATGGCATTATGATCCGCGCCCTCAACGAGCTGCGTAACGATCTGCTGGAGGAACAGCGCGACCCCGGCCCGGTGGAGGACGTACTCTTAAAAACCATTGACGCCCCATCCCAAAAAGACAGGAAGGCAAAGCAACGGGATGAAGCCCGATAACAAAACGGGCGGCCCCTGGCTCTATGCCCTGGGGCTGATCCCGGCAGTTTGGCTTGCCCTGCTGATTGCGCCGTCTATTTCCGGGGGGCTTTCTGAAATCCTGGAGGCCCTGCCTGCGGCAATGAACGACCCATTCCAAATCGTATGGTGTGAGGACAGTGTAAAAACTGTCCTCATTTTTATTGCCGCCTATGGGCTGGGCATTGGGATTTACCTCTCATCCCGGCGCACCTACCGCAGAGGCGAGGAACACGGCTCCGCCAAATGGGGCGATCCGCGGGCCGTAAACAGGAAATACCGGGATAAAAACCCGTTTCAAAACCGCATTTTTACCCAGCACGTCCGCATGGGGCTGGACGGGAAAAAGCACCGCAGGACGTTAAACACCCTGGTCTGCGGAGGCAGCGGCGCGGGAAAAAGCCGCTTTTATGCAAAGGTCAACATCTGCCAGGCCAACACCTCTTTTTTCATCCTGGACTGTAAAGGCGAGCTGCTGCGGGACTGCGGCGGCCTGCTGGAACGGCAGGGCTATGAGATCAAGGTGGTTGACCTTTTGAACATGAACAAAAGCCATTGTTACAACCCCTTTGCCTATCTGAAAAACGACAACGATGTGCAGAAGATGGTAACAAACCTGTTCAAAGCCACCACCCCCAAAGGGAGCCAGTCAAACGACCCCTTCTGGGATACGGCGGCCAGTATGCTTCTCATGGCGCTGGTGTTCTATCTCCACTACGAAGCGCCGGAAGACGAGAAAAACTTCCCGATGGTCATGGAAATGCTGCGGGCCGGTGAGGTGCGGGAGGACGACGACAGCTATCAATCCCCACTGGATGAGCTGTTTGAACGGCTGGAAATGCGCTCCCCCGACCACATCGCGGTGAAGTATTACAAAGACTACCGCTCCGGCAGCGCCAAGACCTTAAAATCCATCCAGATCACGCTTGCTTCACGTCTGGAGAAGTTCAACCTTTCATCCGTGGCGGCCCTCACGGCTACCGACGAGCTGGAACTGGCCAGCCTGGGGGAAAAGAAAGTGGCGCTGTTTGCCCTCATCCCGGACAACGACGCCAGCTTCAATTTTTTAGTGAGCCTTTTGTATGCCAGCACCTTTCAGGAATTGTTTTACAGCGCCGACCGGGTACACGGCGGGAGCCTGCCTGTGCCGGTGCATTTTTTGATGGACGAGTTTGCCAACGTCAGCCTGCCCGATGATTTTGACAAGCTGCTGGCTACCATGCGCTCACGGAATATTTCTGTGTCCATCATCATCCAGAACATTGCACAGCTCAAGGCGCTGTACGAGAAGCAATGGGAATCCATCATGGGCAACTGCGATGAATTTCTCTACCTGGGCGGCAACGAATCGTCCACCCACAAGCTCATCTCGGAAAGCTATCTGGGCAAAAGCACCCTCTGGCTGGACACCTACGGCAAGAGTACCGGCCATTCGGGCAGCTACTCTACCAACAACCAGATCACGGGCCGGGAGCTGATGACCCCGGACGAAGTGCGTATGCTGGACAACCGCCTGGCCCTGCTCTTTATCCGGGGCGAGCCGCCGCTGATGGATGAAAAGTACGAATTGCTAAAGCACCCCAATGTGAAATACACCACCGATGGCGGCGCGCCGGCCTATACCCACGGCGGCACGGAAAACGCTGTGGCGGGCTTGACCATCGGCCGCCTTACCCCCGGCGACCTTGCAAATCTCAAGGAGCCGGATGTTACCTGTGAGCTTCTGTCCGACGAGGACATGGAGAAAATCTTTCAATTCAAGGAGGAAAAGCAAAATGAAACTGTTTAACAAGGAAAGCAAGAAGAACAAGGAAACCCGCAGCCTGCCTATGGGCAAAAAGAGCCGGAGCGCCCTTGCGGTCTACTCGGCCCTGGTGCTTATGCTGTGCTGCTGCACTACCACGGCCTTTGCCGCCAGTGACCCCTTGACGGTTATCAACAACCTCAGCGACTTCATTTTCGGCCTCATCCGGGCTATTGGTATGATCCTGCTGGGCTTCGGCGTGGTGCAGATCGGCCTCTCTCTCAAATCCCATGACCCCAGCCAGCGCGCCAACGGCTTCCTCACTTTGGCAGGCGGCGTCGTGATTACCTTCGCGAAGGAGATTTTGACCCTGATTACCGGCTGATTATCCCGGTGGAAAGGAGTTTGCTATGGATCAGAAATGCGAGTGCTATATCCACTCTTTGAAGCAGGGGGATAAAAATGTGCTGGGCGAAGCGACCATCCTCAAACGCCTGGGGGATAACGACTACCTGGCCGAGTACAACGGTGTGAAATGCCATGCAATCTTTAACCCCTTTGTAGGGCGCTATTTTGTGGATGATGTTTACGGAATTGTCCACAGTTCGCCGGGGCGCGGCGAAAGGTGAAAAATACGGCGGTATGGGGCAGGCCATTGTGGCCTGCCCCTATCTTTGCCGGAAAGAAAGGAGGCACCCACTTGAAAAAATATCAAATCATTTATGCAGACCCACCATGGCAATATAAAGTCTATTCAAAAAAAGGGCAAGGACGCAGTGCGGAAAGCCACTACCCGACAATGCCTCTGGAGGACATCAAACGCCTTCCAGTACGGCAACTGGCTTCTTCAGACTGCGCTCTCTTTTTGTGGACGACGGTTCCTTTGTTACAGGATTGTTTTTCTGTCATGGAAGCCTGGGGCTTTGTCTATAAAACCGTGGCTTTTGTATGGATCAAGAAAAATAAGAAAGCCGATTCCCTCTTTTGGGGCATGGGATACTGGACAAGAGCAAATGCGGAGCTTTGTATGCTGGCCACCGCAGGGCAGCCGAAACGCCGTTCCGCCAGCGTCCACCAGGTCATCCTAAGCCCTATCGAGGAACACAGCAAAAAGCCGGATGTGGTACGGGAACGGATCGTGGAGCTTTTAGGCGATCTTCCCCGCGTGGAGCTGTTTGCACGGCAAAAAACAGAAGGCTGGGACGCATGGGGAAATGAAATAGAGAGTGACTTTTCCATGCCGCCTGGCTTTGGGGGAATGGGAGGTGAGCGTTTTGTCCGATAACTGGGTTGTGCAAAACCTGCAAAATGCCCTTGACACCTGGAACAAGTATCTGTCTGAAATCTGGCAGCTTATTACCCAAAGCCCGGAGCAGTTTAAGGGCGGCTCCATCTGGAGCGTGATCGTCAACATCCACGACGCGGTGCGGGCCATCGGCCTTGCACTTCTGGTGCTGTTCTTTGTCATCGGGATTGTGAAAACCTGCGGCAGCTTTGCCGAGGTGAAAAAGCCGGAACACGCCTTAAAGCTGTTCATCCGGTTTGCCATTGCCAAGGGCGTCGTGACCTATGGGCTGGAGCTGATGATGGCCCTCTTTAACATTGTCCAGGGCCTTGTTTCCACCATTATGAACGCGGCGGGCTTTGGAACCGCACAGCAGACCGTTCTCCCCCAGGAGATCATCACGGCGGTGGAAAGCTGCGGCTTCTTTGAGAGTATCCCTCTGTGGGCGGTGACGCTCATCGGCGGGCTGTTCATCACCGTTCTCAGTTTCATTATGATTATGACCGTCTACGGGCGGTTTTTTAAGCTCTATTTATACACGGCCATTGCTCCGGTGCCTCTCTCCACCTTTGGCGGGGAACCCAGCCAGAACGTGGGCAAGAGCTTCATCAAAAGCTATGCCGCCGTGTGCCTGGAGGGGGCGATCATCGTGCTGGCCTGCATTATCTTCTCCCTGTTTGCAGCCTCACCCCCTGCGGTTGACCCCAACGCGGCGGCAGTTACCCAGGTTTGGAGCTATGTGGGCGAGCTGCTGTTCAATATGCTGGTGCTTGTAGGCGCTGTGAAGATGGCCGACCGCGTAGTGCGCGAGATGATGGGCCTGTAAAGGAGGAAAAGTCAATGGACGATACGAGAAACGAGGTTTGCCGCAAGGTGCTGGAAACGCCTCTTGAGGACATCCGGGAGGATGTGTTCTTCCGCGCCGACAACTTTCAGGATGAGCCGTGGTACGGCGATTTTCAGATCTACCGCAATCTGGGCGTTTGCCAGCCCAAGCCGGAACACGCCCTGGAGGTGCAGAAGGCGCTGAAAGTCATGGGCTATCCCACCCACGCCGCCGAGCGGAACGGGAAAACCTATCTTCTCCCCGGCGAAAAACAGCCTGAAAGCACAAAGACGTTGAGGGAGGAATGGAAAATGGCGCGGCTGGAGGAACAGAAAGAAGCTGCCTCTCGGCTGTTTCAGAAATCTTCCCGGCAAAAGGGCCGGGAGCGTTAAGAAACGGAGGGATATGTTTTGAACATGAGCAAAGAAAGGCTGATGAGGCTTGCCGAGCGCGCCCTAAAGCGCACCGAATCCTATCAATGGAACCGGGGGCTGGACGTGCCGGATGAGGAAAACTACAAAATCGACTATCTGCTGGTCAAGGGCAGCAAGGCTTCCCCAGAGGACGTTGTAGCCTATGCGTCCTTTGAGGACGATCTGATGAGGTTCCATCCGCTGCGGGAAAACGACCGGCCTTTTGCGCATTACGGCGAGCGCTTCACTTACGATTCCGACCTGTTTGAGCCTTTGGAGCAAGGATATTCCCTGGCTTGTATGTCGCCGGAGGCCCATGCCTGCGCCTGGTATGAAATCGAAGATTTACAGGGCGAGATCGAACACCAGGCAGGTATGCAGAGCTATTTGCACTACTGCAAGCAGTACGGCGTTACCAGGGAGCAACTGGCCCGTCTGGCGGACTATGACGGCATGGATGTGATGAAGCTCTATGACCGGCAGGCTGTCAGAGGTGCGCAGGGCAGGCAGAAAAAAGAGTTTGAGCGATAACGGGAGGTGCCATTTTGGAAGTCAAGATCAACCGCGAAATCCGCAACTACACCGAATCCATGTTTTTCGGTTTGAGTATGCGGCAATTCATTTTTTCCATCTTAGCCTGCGGCGTGGCCGTGGGCCTTTACTTTCTCCTGCGCCCCTACTTTGGCGTGGAAACCCTTTCCTGGGTTTGCATTTTGGGCGCGGCCCCCTTTGCCATGCTGGGGTTTATCACCTACCACGGCATGACGGCGGAACAATTCATCTGGGCGTGGCTGCGCTCGGAAATGCTGGAGCCAAAGGAGATAAAGTTTGAGGACGGCAACTATTACTATGCTGCTTTGAAAGATGTGATCGAGGGGCGGCAGACCGGGCGGCCCGTCAGAAAGCAGCCCAAAGAGCCGAAACAGTTTCACAAGCGGAAGGAGGCAACCCATGATTAAAACGTTGAAAACCATGTCCAAGCAGGACAAGGAGCGATATACCGTACCCCGGAAGGTGCAGGATGTGATCCCCGTCCGCCGTATCTGGCAGGACGGCATTTTTTTGACCGGAAACAAGTTCTCTAAAAGCTATCGGTTCAGCGACATCAATTATCTGGTGGCAAGCCGCGAGGATAAGGAGAGTATGTTCCTCATCTACTCGGAACTTCTCAACTCCCTGGATTCTGGAGCGGTGACGAAAATCACCATCAACAACCGAAGGACGAATAAGGCAAACTTTGAAAACTCCATCCTCATGCCTATGCAGGAGGATTTCCGGGACGAGTATCGCAGGGAATACAATCAAATGCTGCTTGATAAGGCCACCGGGGCCAATGGGATCACTCAAGAGAAATATATCACTATCTCTGTGGTGAAGAAAGATATTGAGGAGGCCCGCGCCTACTTTTCCCGCGTGGGGGCCGACCTCATTTCTCACTTTGCCGCCCTGGGTTCCAAGTGCGTGGAGCTGGACGCTTCCGAAAGGCTGCGTATCCTGCACGACTTCTACCGCCAGGGCGAGGAGACAGAGTTTTCCTTTGATTTGGCGGCTATGGCAAAGCGCGGCCACGATTTCAAGGACTATATCTGCCCCGACAGCATGGAGAAGAACAGCGACTATGTGAAGCTGGGCGATAAGTTCTGCCGGGTGTTGTTCCTCAAGGATTTTGCCAGCTATATCAAGGACAACATGGTGACAGAGCTAACGGATTTTAACCGCAATCTGATGTTCTCCATTGACGTGGTTCCGGTGCCTACGGATGAGGCTGTGCGGGAGGTAGAAAACCGCTTATTGGGCGTGGAAACGAACATCACCAACTGGCAAAGACGTCAAAATGCCAATAACAACTTTTCCGCCGTGGTGCCTTATGACATGGAGCTTCAGCGCAAAGAGAGCAAGGAGTTCCTGGACGACCTCACCACCCGCGACCAGCGTATGATGTTTGCGGTGATTACCCTGGCCATCACCGCCGACACCAAAGAGCAGCTTGACAGCGACACCGAGGCGGTGCTTTCTGTGGCAAGAAAGCATATGTGCCAGCTTGCGGTACTCAAGTTCCAGCAGCTTGACGGCCTCAACACGGCCCTGCCCATCGGGGCGCGCAAAATCAATGCTTTCCGTACCCTCACCACCGAAAGTTTGGCGGTGTTCATCCCCTTTAAGGTACAGGAGATCCAGGACAAGGGCGGCATTTACTTTGGGGAGAACGCCATTTCCCACAACCTCATCATGTGCAACAAGGCAAACCTGTTAAACCAGTCGGCTTTTTACCTGGGCGTTCCCGGCGCAGGGAAATCCTTTGCGGTGAAAGAGCTGATCGCCTTCCTTATGCTCCATCCCAATTACGCCAATGATGAAATCCTTATTTGTGACCCGGAGGGCGAGTTTGGTGCGCTGGTGAAAGCCCTGGGCCGCGAAAAGGCTACGGTGGCCCACCTGGTGGCAGGTGGAAAAGACAAGCTCAATTCCATGTATATGGTGGAGGGCTACGGCGAGCAGAACCCCATTGTAGAAAAGTCGCAGTTTGTTATGTCGCTGATCGAGCAGATCGACAAGCGCGGCGTGGGGCCGCAGCATAAATCCATCATCGACCGCTGCACCGCCCTTGTTTACCCGGAGGCGGAAAAAGAGGGCCGGGCCGCCACTCTCTGCGACCTACGGAACAAGCTGCTGGAGCAGCCGGAGGAAAAGGCAAAGGAGATCGCCCTTTCCCTGGAGCTTTACACGACCGGCTCCCTGGACATCTTTGGCCGCGACAGCACGGTGGACTTGAGCAAGCCCTATGTGGTGTTCGACATCCACGGCCTGGGCGAGCAGCTAAAGCCAGCCGGTTCCCTCGTCATCACCGACACCATCTTAAACCGCGTGACTCTCAACTGGAAACGGGGCAAGCGCACTCACGTCTTTATCGACGAGTTCCATGTGATGTTTGAAAATGAGCAGAGCGGTATTTTTTTCAACAGCGCGTGGCGTCAGTTCAGAAAACGCGGGGCCTATCCCACGGCCATTACCCAGAACGTGGAGTATCTGCTGGATTCCGTGCAGGCCAGCACCATGCTCAGTAACTCGGAATTTATCGTCATGCTCAACCAGGCGGCTTCCGACCGGGAAAAGCTCTCCAAGCTCCTCAATATCTCCAGGGAGCAGATGAGCTATGTCACCAACGCGGACGCGGGCTGCGGCCTCATCCGCTACGGCAGCGCACTGGTGCCTTTTGTCAACCGTTTCCCGCGCAATACAAAGCTGTATGCCCTGATGACCACCAAGCCAGGTGAGGGCGTGTTCGGCGGCGAGGAGGTTTTGGTATGAGCAGGCTCAATATCCGGTTTGCGTCCGCAGAACACCGCGATTTCTTTTTGCGGATGATGAACGAGGCCCGTAAAAATGACTGCTATCATCAGTCTTTCTTTTATGTCATGGGGATTGCCCCGGAAACACGGGCTAACATCCGCCAGATGTTTGATTTTAAGCAGGACTGTATCAAACCGGAGGGTATGCACGGCGGCTGGCAGACCAGCGGCACCGTCCGGGTGTGCCGTTTGGCCTTTAACCTTTGGAACGGCTATACCGAGCCGGAACACAGCAACGCCTATTCCCCGGAAGATCTGTTCTGCTGCGAATTTGCCCCCTATTTCATGGAGGGCATGAAAATCCGTTACCCGGAATACTGCCGGGAGCTGCCGCCTGCCAGAAAGCAGGCGGAACCAGCCCGGTAATGGCCTTGATAGGAGGAAAATAAAATGGCTGAATTGACTTATACGCTGGGGGAACATCCCCAGATCATCGAGCTTCTCTCTGTGCTGGAGAAAAACAACCTTCAAAAGCAGAAGGAAGAAGTGCAGGCCCTGGTGGGGTATATCGACGGCATGGAGGATAAGCTGGCCCAGATGATGGAGGAGATGAAAGAGATCCGTTTGGAGGTTGGCAAGCTCCACGACAAGGGAATCCGGGCCAAATGCGCGCAGCTTGTGACGGCGGCGGAAGGCAAAATCCAGCAGGTAAAAGCGATGGTTTCCACCGCCAAGGCAAACCTTATCTCCTCTGCCGGGCGCATGGTGCAGACCTTTCAGGAAAAGGGGCGCTCCGCCCTGCGTCATGCGGTGCAGGCTTTGCGTATTCCCGCCGTTCTCTCACGCATGGAACACGGCTTCTCTCATGCCAGCAAGGCGATGGAGCAATGCGCCGGAAAGCTGGATGTATTCCGGGAGGAGCTGCACCAGGCGGGAAGCCACATGAAAAGTGCCGGGCGCGCCCTTGCAGGCAAAGAAGTACAGCAGGCCCAGGAGCTGGAGGCCGACAAAGGTGTGCTTGCCAAACTGCGGGGCCTGTTTCTGTCCTGCGGCAAGACCTTTTCCGGGATGGAACGCGGCGCGGCCCGTCTGGCTGAAAAAGCAGGCGGTGAGAAATCGTCCGTAAAATCGGAGCTGCGGGAACTGAAAGCGGCCCCGGACGCACCGCACCGGCAGGCAGCCAGCAAAGAGCAGGCGCGATAAGGACAAGGAGGGTAAAGAAAATGAGTAATAAAGCGAAAAACAGACTGATGATCGCAGGGGCGGCCTTTTGTGCCGCCCTTTTCCTTTTCTCCGGGGCTATGCTGGCCCGTGAATATCTCGACCAGAAGCAGAGCGCCGAAGCCTTTGAAGAAGTGGCGGAGCTGATAAAGGAGGATGTGGAGCTGCCCGCACTGGAGCTGGAAAACGCCCCGGCCACGGAAGAAGTAACTGCGTTTGAGAAATATGCCGATGTGTACGCTCAAAACAGTGACCTGGTGGGCTGGGTTTCCATCCCCGGCACCCGGATTGATTACCCTGTCATGCAGACCAAAGACAGCCCGGATTTTTACCTCAAACACGCCTTTGACAAATCGTACAGCAGCTACGGCGTGCCTTATCTGGCCGAAAACTGCGACGTCGGCATTTCCGACAATCTGGTGCTGTACGGCCACCACATGAACAATGGCTCCATGTTCTCCGACCTGTGCAAATATGAAAGCGAGGATTTCTACCGTGAGCATAAGACTATCCATTTTGATACCCTGGACAGCTTTGGTGAGTATGAGGTGATCGCCGCCTTTAAGACGGTGGCCTATTCCGGGGAGGGGTTCAAGTATTACCACTTTGTCAATGCGGAGAGCGCCGAGGCTTTTGATGAGTATATTGCAGAGTGCAAGGCGCTGGCCCTTTATGATACGGGCGTGAGTGCGGAATACGGCGACAAGCTCATTACCCTCTCCACCTGCGAATATTCCCGGACAAACGGCAGGATGGTTGTGGTGGCAAAGCAGATCAGCGCACCAGTGCAGGAGGCTGGTGTGAATGAAGGATGAAAAGCACATCGTTTCCCTTTCAGGCGGCAAAGATTCCACCGCCATGCTGCTGCGGCTTTTGGAAGAAAATTATCCGGTTGATCTGATTTTGTATTGCGATACAGGACTGGAGTTTCCAGAGATGTACGACCATTTGCGGCGGCTGGAAGAATATATTCACCGGCCCATTGTAACGCTGCGGGCCGCCCATGATTTTGAATACTATTTTTACTGCTACCATCCAAAGCGGAAGAATCCTGCGTTGGAGCAATACGATGGCATGAGCTGGCCGGGGCCGAAAAACCGTTGGTGTACGGCCATGCTCAAAACCCGGATCATTCAAGCATATCTGAAAGAGTTGAAACAGCACTTTTATGTGTGGGAATATATCGGAATTGCAGCCGATGAAGAAAAACGGATAAAGGATTTGCAATACCCGCTTGTGGAGTGGGCAATGACAGAAAAAGACTGTCTTGCCTACTGTTACAAGCGGGGTTTTGATTGGGGCGGCCTGTATGATATTTTCAGCCGTGTTTCCTGTTGGTGCTGCCCCTTGCAAAGCCTGTCCGAGCTGCGAAAGCTGTATGAGCATTTCCCCCACCTGTGGCGGCAGCTTGAACAATGGGATAACACCACATGGCGGCAATTCCGGGCGGATTACTCTGTCCGTGAGCTTGCCATCCGCTTTGAATTTGAAAAAGTCTGGCAGGCAAACGGAGGAAAGCTGCGCAGCAGAGCTTTCTTTGCAGCCTTAAAGCAAAGATTGGCCCAGGAGGGATTGGAGGTGAAAAGGCTTGCCGAATATAAAGACAAGGAGTGTTGCGGATAAGACGATCAAGGCGATTGACAAAGCGGCGGTTGCTTCAGAACGGATGAAAGAAGCATATATCCGCACCAAAGACAAGGGCGAGCATGGCCTGTATGCAGAGGAAGGCTCTCCCGGCGAGTATGCGTCCGACCGCATTTCTTCCGGGGTTGAAAATACGGCCCGTGAAGCTGTCCACCAATTTGACAAGCAGGGCCGCAAAGGGGTTAAGACCACCAAAGAGAACATTTCCAAGGTCAAAGAAAAAATCCAGAAGCGCAAGGCCGCAGCCGAACAGCCGAAAAAACAAGCGGAGAAGCAGGCGGCAAGGCAGACCAGACAGGCCGCAGACCGTCTTTCGGAGCCGGTGAAAACCATCCGGCAGGAGCGCGGGGCTGTCAAGACTCTGGATCGGGGCAAGAAAAGCATTAAAACAGTGGACAGAAGCCGCAAGACCATCAAGCAGGCGTCCTCTACCGCCAAAGGGACGGTGAAAACCGCCGGCAAATCCATTAAAACGGCGGAAAAGACAGCCAAAGCCAGTATCAAGACTACCCAGCAAGTAGCAAAAACGGCTCAAAAAACAGCCCAGGCCACAGCCAGGGCCGCCAGAGCTGCCGCCCATGCTGCCCGCGTTGCGGCGAAAGCGGCTGTGACTGCGGCAAAGGTGGCGGTCAAGGCCACCATCGCGGCGGTGAAAGCCATCATAGCAGCAACAAAGGCGCTGATTGCGGCCATCGCTGCGGGCGGCTGGGTTGCGGTGCTGGTGATTATTGTGATCTGCCTCATTGGTATGATTGTCGGCTCCTGTTTTGGGATTTTCTTCTCCGGGGAGGACTCCGGCACCGGGCAGACCATGCAGACCGCTGTGCAGGAGATCAACGCCGAGTACGAGGAAAAGCTGGAGGAAATCAAAACTTCCCACACCTACGATGTGCTGGAGATGTCCGGCAGCCGGGCGGTTTGGAAAGAGGTGCTTGCGGTTTATGCGGTGAAAACCACCACCGACCCGGACGCTGCCCAGGAAGTCGCCACAATGGATGACTCCAAAAAGCAGCTCTTAAAGGATATTTTCTGGCAGATGAATGAAATCTCATCCAGCACCTCTACCAAGACGGAAACCATCATTGAAACCTCAGATGACGGGAATGGGAATATCGTGGAAACAGAAGTCACCGTCACCCGCACCTATCTGTATATCACGGTCAGCCATAAGACGGCGGAGGAAATGGCCAATCAGTTCAGTTTTCACGAAGATCAGCGGGAACAGATGGCGGAGCTTCTGGCCGATGAAAACAATTCTCTCTGGAGCCAGGTGCTTTACGGCATTACCGGAGGCGACGGCGAGATCGTCACCGTGGCGCTCTCCCAGGTGGGGAACACGGGCGGCGCGCCCTATTGGAGCTGGTACGGCTTTGACAGCCGTGTGGAATGGTGCGCCTGCTTTGTGAGCTGGTGCGCCAATGAGTGCGGCTATATCGACGCTGGTGTTATTCCGAAGTTTGCAGCCTGTGCGTCCCAGGGCGTACCCTGGTTTAAGGAACGCGGGCTGTGGCAGGCGGGCAGCTACGAGCCGCGCCCCGGTGACATCATCTTTTTCGATTGGGATGATGGAGGCCAGGACGGCTCATCCGACCATGTAGGGATTGTGGAGAAAGTAGAGAATGGCCGTGTCTACACTGTGGAGGGCAACTCTGGTGACTCTGTGCGCCAGAACAGCTACCCCGTGGGATACTATGAGATTTATGGGTATGGCACACCTGCCTTTTGACAACCTCAAAAAAGAAAAAGTCCAGCCGCGCAGGCGGCTGGGTACATAAAAGGAAGTACAAAATTCAAATTCGCACACTTTTTCTCTCAGTACGGTTCAGGTATAATATGAACATGGAGTTTCCGGTTACAAACAGCAAAATCTTAACCTTACAGACAATGTAAGTGGTAATGCTCACCTCGGTTATGTATAATAAATTTGTAACCCGTGACAGCAGTAAAAAAATTGAGGTGTCTTACTATGAATACAGGAAAATTATTGGAAGTACGCAATCTTCACAAATTTTATAACAAAGACGGCGTACCGACCGAGGCTTTGAATGGTATTACTTTTGACGTTCTCCCCGGTGAGTATTTGGGAATAATGGGGGCCAGTGGTTCGGGAAAGACAACGCTGCTAAATTGCATTGCAACGATCATAAAACCAACTTCCGGTCAGATCATGCTTTCTGGCGAAAATATTAGTTCATTTAGCGGAAATGATTTGGCAGAATACCGTGGTACTAAAATAGGATATCTTTTTCAGGATTTTGCCTTGTTGGATAATCTTACGGGAAAAGAAAATATTCTTCTGCCTTTATCCATTCATAACGTATCTGCGTCTATTGCCGAAAAAAAATTATTTGAACTTGCGGATTTTCTTGGAATCAGGAATATCCTTGACAAGTTTCCATCCCAGATGTCTGGCGGCCAAAAACAGCGTGTCGCTGCGGCCCGCTGCCTGATCTCCGATCCCTCTATTGTTTTGGCTGACGAGCCTACGGGGGCTTTAGATACCAAATCGGCACGTCAGCTCATGGAAAAATTGCAGGAAATCAATCAAAAACAGCAGCGGACAATTTTAATGGTGACGCATGACCCCAACGCAGCCAGCTTTTGCACCAGAATTTTGTTTATACAAGATGGTGTGATATTTCACGAAATCAGGAAACAAATCCAAACGGAAACGCAGGAAGCGTTCTATGAACGTATCCTGCAAGTAATGGCACAAATGGGGGGAGGAAGTGCTAATGTTCTTTAATATTGCATGGAGAAATGCCAAGAGAAATCGCAGCGAAAATCTGATATATTTTCTTACAATGATAACTGCTGTTGCAGCTTTCTATATCATGCTGTCTTTGGAAAAACAAGATGTAATACGGTTTCTGGAAGAAATTGAGAGTGATGCTGTCAATCGTTTGCTTACGACAATGTTACCTGCGGTATATCTGTGCGCACTATTATTTGTATTTTTTCTTGTGACTTTTGCAAACAAATATCAACTTGAGTGTCGCAGTAAAGAACTGGGGCTTTATCTGCTTTTTGGAATGAAAAGGCGGCGGCTCTTTCTCCAACTCTTGATGGAAGGTTTTTTTACTTCTATCTTAGCTCTTTGCGGCGGGATTGTTGGCGGCGGATTTCTTTCAGAGCTTATCAGCCTTGCGACATCCAGATTAGTAGGTCAAGATATTATTTCTCACCAGTCCAGCTTTTCCGTTAGTGCTGTTGTCTGGACAGTATTGGGATTTATGCTTGTTCAGGCAATCGCATTGTTTATTTTGGGTGGCCGGTTATGCCAACAGGAAATCCATCAGCTTCTTTATGGCGAAATAGCAAAAAAGCAGAAAACAGGAAAAACTGGCGGCAGTATCGTCACTCTTATTCTTGGCACGTCACTTTTACTTTTTGCATATTGGCTTGTATTAAACCATTTCATGGCCGCAGGAGGGGCCATGTTGTTTTTGGCGATTCTCCTGGGTATTATGGGGACGACACTCTTTATACGCGGATTGGCAAGACTATTGAGCTTGTTGGCAGGTTCTAATAAAAAGAAATCTACACAAGGGCTTTATACTTTCACTTTACGGCAGCTACAGGAAAATATAGTAAATAAATTTGTATCCGTTTCTGTTGCTTCGCTTTTGATGATGTTGGCTATTATGTTGATTGCAGATGGCTCTGTTCATATCATGGCATCCAGCGACCAACTGACACGCGGGGCATCTGTTTATGACTTTACAATATCCGGTGAAGATCAGACAGTGGAGCAATATTTAACATCTGAAAAAATGGCTCCTTATGTTTCTCATGTAAACCGTATGGAAACAGGGATTATGAAACAGCCAGACGGCGGACTAAGCTCTTATATGGACTGGTCACTGCTTCGCAGGGAAATTGTTCATGCTCTGCCAAGTAACGTGGAAGATCCGGCCACACAAGGAGCTGTCAGTTATGAGATCGGCGCTAATAATCCGGCGGCCCTTAATCTATTAGCGTTAATTGATACAAGTGGATCTGCCCCTTACCTGCTGCGGGTTTCGTCTTATAATCAGCTTTTGGAGGCTTCGGGGGAAGATACTTTAACATTAAACGATAACGAGGCCATTTTGTATCTCAATCCAGATTTCTTCGGGAGTGCGCAAGCAGAGGCGGAAAAATTGTTGAACCAAATAATAGGTGCCTCACAAGAAAAGCACCTCATCTATGTTGATGGGCAGAAATTTACTCTGATTCCCTCTGTGCCGATGAAAGGATTGACTGCGGATAGAAACATTCGCATTTTTACTGCGCTCATTGTATCTGATAATGTATTTGAAAGCTATATAAACCCAGATAGCATTACTGTATCATGGAATTTTTGTATTCCGAAAGATCGAGTTGAAGTAAATGGTTTAATGGCGTCGATTATGGAAGTAAACGATATTCTGCGGCCATCCGGTTTAGTCTTTGAAAGTTACTTAAATAATTTCGGGCGGCAGCTCTTTTATATCGTGTCCGGTAGTTATACTACCCTGTATATGGGCTTTATGTTTTTGATTATTGCTTGTGCATTACTCGCATTACAATTTTTGACACAAATGCAGGCAACAAAGGCAAGGTATCTCACGCTTTCGCTTTTGGGGGCAAGACGTAAACAAATGAAAAAGTCAATGCACAGACAAGTGCTGTACTATTTCCTTTTACCGCTGGGGCTGGCTTGTATTAGCGGAGCTGTCGGGCTTTGCGTTATGCAAAAATACCTTTCACCTTCGGTAGTGAGCGATGCTCCATTTTATTTAATGGCAGGTATTATGGTTGGAATTGTCATTTTAATATTAGCGGTGTATGCTGTTGCGGTTGCCAGAACCGCAGATCGGGAAATTGCAAAACTAAACTGGAAGCCCAACTCTTGACAGGAAATAAAAGGAAAGAAAGGAGGCGGTCATATTGGCACAAATTGTTGTTGTAGAAGATGATTTATATATGCGGGAGGAGCTCGTTGACCTCTTGAATAAATCCGGTTACGATACATTTCCTATATCGGAATTTGAGGATGTTGTTTCCCAAATTCAGGCTATCGCGCCGGATCTCATACTGCTGGACATTAATCTTCCCTACAAATCTGGTTTTGATATATGCAGGGAATTGAAAGCGAAAGGGATCGGGGGTGTGCTGGTATTGACCGCACGGGACAAATTGCAGGATGAAATACACGCATTAGGTTTGGGAGCAGATGATTATTTAACTAAGCCCTGTAATATGGAACGTCTGCTGGCGCGTATAAAATCTTTGCTGCGGCGGACAGAACAGCGACAGATACAACATGATTTGCTGAAAGGGAATGGGTTCTTACTTGATCCTCACACGTTCACGATTTATGTGGGAAAAACTTCGTATTTGCTGCCACCTAATGAGGGGAAAATTTTATTAACTCTTTTAAGGAACTATCCTCGGACAGTTTCAAAAGAAGAACTTTATCATGCGTTATGGGGAACTGATAAATTTATAGATGAAAATGCCCTACAAGTTAATTTTACCCGTTTACGGAAAACACTGCGGAACTACGGACTTGATGACTGCATAGAAACAGTACGCGGAGAGGGATACCGTTTGAAAGAGCAGGTGGATATATGAAAACACTAAAAGAAGTATTAGCATATATTTCATCATGCAAAATCTGGTTGATTGCTTTAGCTTGTGCCAATGTACTTTTTATCTTTTTTGCATGGTTTGCATATCCAGAAGAATTTTACAGCCTTATATGGTTGATGATTTTCGTTTCCGTTGGGACATCCTTTATCCCACTGTTTATTTTAGTGAAACGGCACCACAAGCTGCAAACCGTATTTCACCATTTTCTTATGGAGCCTGATGAAGCGAACGAATATGCTTTATGTGAAGCTACCCCTATATCCATGCACCCATTTATACATGAATTGGGTGATAATTTAAGAGCACGACAAGCAGAGATTGATAATAGCGGCATTCAACTTGCAGACTATGAAAGTTATATCGAAAATTGGGTGCATGAAATCAAAAAACCGCTTTCCTTAATGACGCTCGTTTTAGATAATCGTAAAGAAGAATTGTCTCCCCTTGTTTATTCTCGTATGCTCCATGTACGCGACCACATACGGCAAGATGTGGAACAAATTCTTTATTTTTCACGATTGGGGGCAACTCATAAAGATTATTATTGGGAACCGCTTTCCCTTCTCACTGTCTGTAAAGAATCCGTTGCCGATAATCAGACGTTGTTGGAGGAAGCGGGATTTACGATTGATTTTTTAGGAGATGACTGCGACGTTCTCTCTGACAAAAAAGGTCTGATGTTCATTTTGGGACAGCTTATCAATAACAGTGTTAAATATACCGATAAAACATCGTCACCTACATTGTTGTTTCAACTTAGAGAAAATGACGGAGAGAAAACAATCGTTCTTTCAATTACTGACAATGGACTCGGTATTCCAAGCTCCGACCTGCCGTTTGTTTTTGAAAAAGGTTTTACCGGCGACAGAGGCAGCTATATGAGCCGTTCAACAGGTATGGGATTGTATTTGGTAAAGGAAATGGCGATGGACTTAGCAATAGATTTACAAATCACATCAGAATTAAAGTGCAGTACAACAGTATCTTTGATATTCCCGAAAGTAAAATCATCTGATAGGAGGTGTAATAATGCAGCAAATAACTAATACACACGCAATCAAGGGAAGAAAAACCATTCTTTCTTTATCGGTAAGCTGGTTGATTATTTTAGGCACCTATTTTTTGCTGAGGCTTATATTTATCGTATTTGGTTTCCATTTATATGCTGGTCTTTTAGGCGCTTGTTTGGCTTTTATCCCATACCTTATAGGAACGATTTATCTTTATAAGTCAACAAGGACAACAAATATCTGGATATACATCTGGGGAATTGCTCTGCCAAACATTATAGAGAAAATAGCCCTATATCTTATGGGAGCATTTCTCTATGGCATAGATCCTGCAAATGTCAGCAGTGTTTTGCAAAGAATTGCGTCAAACGAACCTTATACTAATTTCTTCACTCATTCAGCAGCACCCAATATATTTAGTTTGTCATTCTTTGGCTGGACGTATATTATAGGTAGTTTTGTAGCCTGTGCATTGTTGATTCTCATTGCGTCTATGTTAAGAAAAGCCAAGCAATAAACATAAGCCGATAATACACAGTGCATTATCGGCATGGCAATAAGTTTTAAGAAACTGAAAGAGGCTGTTTGGATAAATGACTGGGAGGTGATACCATCGGAGAAATAATCATTATGAAACTGAACGAGGAAGAAAAAAAGGTTTTTGAAGATTTCCTCTCATTTTTGCAGCTTCATCCAGAACTGAAGAAATGGGAGCTTACCTCGGAGCCGGTGCTATCTCTCTCCGATCTTGAGATTGATCCCAGCCAAAGGCTGGTGCGCTGTAATCAGAAAGAAGTGGCCTTAACAACAAAGGAATATAATCTCCTTTGTTTGCTGGCAGTTAATAATGGGCGGGTGTTAAGCTATTCGCAAATTTATGAAAAGGTGTGGGGCGAAGCCCTAACTGTCAATGAACGAGGCACCGTAGGCTACCATGTCCGAAACCTACGCAGAAAACTCTATTCCGCCGATCCGCACCATCCCTTTATCATCGAGAGTATTCGTGAGATCGGGTATCGCTTTCAAACAACTTCATAATATCCACAAAGCGCAGTCTTAATAGAGGCTGCGTTTTTTCTTTCCTTAAAATGCGGTCATTCGGGACGTTTTTTCAAATCTCATATCTTATCGCTTGTGTTTGACAAATCACACACGGGATGTGTCTAAACTTGCGATGAAACTATGCAAATCCTCTTTGAAACCTCGCTGTTTCCTCTTTTTTATACATTATACTACCCCTATCAACATTTCAGTTTGGGGAAAGGTGGTGATGTCTGTCAGCTTATCCCCATAAGGGGATAGCATGGAGCCAGAAAGAGAAAAGCCGGGCGGCTTCCCGCCCAAAACCGAACAAAAACCGCATTTCGTACATACCGCAGTCCTTACGGGGATTGCGGTATTTTTTTGTTCGACAGGCTTTTTTCTTTTCTCCGGGCCTTACTCATCATCAGGCAAAAACCAACAGCCGAGCGCACGCGCCTTTTGGTGTGTGCGCTTTTACTTTGTCGGGAAATGCGGTTTTCTGGTATTTCCCTGCGGGACAAGCCTTCAATGTTGCAGAGGGCCGCCGTCCGTCTGGATTTCTTCTTGAAATTCAGACGAAACGGAGGTACACAGCGTGGACGCTGGCAAAAAAAGAATATGGATTCGCGGCCAATTTATCGAGGTCACGGATGAAGTGTATGCCGCCTATATGAAGGGCGACCGGAAAATGCGCTACTTTGAGAATGACTTGAAAACCGAGCGGTTCGTTCTCGGAAAGGACGGTCAGGTGGTGCAGATTATTCCCAGCCGCGAAGATTCTTTAGACCGGCTGATGGATGAAAATGCCCGGCAGTTTTCCGATAGGCAGGAAAGCGTAGAGAGTGTGGTGTTCCGTAAATTGGAAACGGACAGGCTACATACCGCGCTTTCTATGCTGACTCCAGAAGAACAAGCACTAATCTGGGCTTTATTCTTTGAAGAACGCTCGGAGAGCGAACTGGCGGCTGAACTCGGCATTTCCCAACCAGCCATTTATAAGAGGAAAATAAAAATCCTCAAAAAACTAAAAATTTTTCTGGAGAAATAGGTTTTAGCGGTTATAGAGCCTCTCACCTAACGGAAAAAAGGGTGAGAGGTTTCTTTTTGACCTCTCCCGGAACATTGAAAACCGAATACCCAATCATCAAACACATTCCCGCTGCTTTGGCGAAAGCCAAAGCCCAGGCGGCGGCTGCGCGGCGATCTGCCGGGAGAAAACAACAAGACACCACCGAAAAAGAAATGTAGGTCTTTGGTTTATTCTTCCCAGCAAGGAGCGAAAAACAGCAGGCTGCCAGTATCGGATGGCTACCGGTACGGCCATGACCAGCAGCGGGGACAATGATACTCCCGTCCAGCCTAACGTCCGAGCGTTGAAGCGGCTCTTGCCGTGATCCGTCGCAGGCAATGGGGGCGGTTGCGTGAGAACCACGCGAGGGGTGAGATTCCCCGTGGAGCTGGCAAGCCGCCAGCCGTTTGATGACTTCCCGCAGCAAACCGGGGTGTCGAGGACAAATTGGTTTGCTTTGAAATATGGGCCGTACAGCAGGACAGGCCAATGAAAACAGGAGTATTGTTTTATCTCTCCCCGGCCTTTATTCTGTTTTGCTGCACGGCCTCTACATAGGCGGCCTTTGCCGCCTAATTTTCAAAAGGGAGGTCAAACACCATGAACAAAACGTACTTGCGCGGCGATATGTACTATGCCGATCTGGGCCGGGGAATCGGTTCTGAACAGGAAGGTTATCGCCCCGTTGTCATTATCCAAAACAACACGGGGAATAAATACAGCCCCACCGTCATTGTAGCAGCTATCTCCAGTAAAGTGGACGCAAAGGCCAAGCTGCCAACTCACTACCTGTTAAAAGCAGAAAGCGGCCTGGAGCTGCCATCTCTTGTCCTTTTAGAGCAGCTTCGCACCATTGATAAAAAGCGGCTGGAGACGTACATCGGCAGGCTGGAGGAAAAGCATATCCGCAGGATCGACCATGCCCTGGCCGTCAGTGTGGGGCTGATTGAGGAGGTTCCCGAAAACTTAATCATGTGCCTTTGCCCGGCCTGTGCCAATAACTTTTATGGTACAGGCTCTTATTATTTGAGGAGAGTAAACCCCGCGCAGCAGAAACGGGACATCTGCACCTATTGCAGCCAGCGCCCCGGCTTTGACTATGAAGTAGTCAGGCGGAAAGATCAGTAGGAGTGCAGCCTATGGAGATTGTATTCCACACAGGGAAAGAGAGTGAAAAGTCTTTGCGCGAGTTTGCAGAGAAACGTGCTGAATTTCTGTCCCGCGAATTGCAGAAGTTTAACGCTGAAGAATTAAAGGCGCTGCTTGCTGCCTTAAAAAACGAAAATCGCACCTTTGAGCAGAAATGAGGCCAACCCTTATAATAAAGAAGGAAAGGGCGGCTTGTCACCGCCCTGGAAAGGAGGAATTTTGAATATGAAACGAAAAACGAGAATCCAGACTGGTATTGATGATAGGCTGGTAGCCATCTATGCAAGGAAATCCCGCATTACAAATAAGGGGGACAGTATCGGCGTCCAGTTTAAGCAGAGCGCCGATTATGCTGTCAACCAGCTTTCCTTACCAGAAGATTATGAGTTCACCCGGTATGAAGATAAAGGTTTGAGCGGTTATTATTCCGACCGGCCCGACTTCCAAAGGCTTCTCCGGGATATTGAGATGGGTAAAATCAAAGCAGTGGCTTGTTACAAGCTGGATCGGATCAGCCGAAAGACTTCCGATCTTATGCGGCTTCTGGAATACTTTGAACGCCATGATGTAACGCTTCTTGTTTGTTCCAATAACATCAATACACGGATCAGCACATCCAAAATTATTATTCAAGTGCTGGCTATCATCGCAGAGTTCGAGCGCGACATCCTTACTGAACGTATTCAGGACAACTTGATGGAATTAGCTAAGGACGGGCGATGGCTGGGAGGAAAAACCCCTACGGGCTTTTCATCCAAGCGTGTAACAACAGGGAGTGGAAAAAACAAAAGCGCCGTCAGCTTTCTTGTACCCATCCAGGAAGAAAGAGAAATTGTGTTGGAAATCTACCGCACCTTTTGGGAAAACCGTTCCCTGCTGCAAACAGCAAACCTTATCAGCGCAAAGTATGAAACAAAGCACGGTGCGAAATTCACCGCCTCTACCATCCGGCTGATCTTGCGTAATCCCATCTATTGTGTGGCCGATGAGCGTTCTTATAACTACTTTTTAGAACATGATGGGAATTTGTTTGGAGATCCAGCCGAGTTCGACGGACAGCATGGGCTTTCCGCCTATAATAAGACCGACCAGATGAAGGTTGAGGATGAGGATTCCACCTTTTTTAACCCAAAGTTTTCCCAGCTCCTCAGCAAAAAGCCTATTAGTGAATGGATTGTTTCCGTAGGCCGCCATGAAGGTTTTATCAGTTCCCGCAAGTGGATAGAAACCCAAAATATTCTGGATGAGATTGCCGAAAAATATAACCGGCCTCACAGAAAGACCAACGCTCTGCTGTCTGGTTTGATGTACTGCCCCATTTGTGGAAAGCGGCTGCGGGTTTTGCCCGAATCAAACCGCTGGACAAATGGGAAGCCTCGTTTCAAATATGCTTGCCCCGGAGTGAGAGCTAAAGAGTGTACGTTCAAAGGAGTTGAGGGTGTCACACTGGATGAGTTTGTTATCCATTCACTGTCCAGCCTGCAAGAAGAACATTCTGATTATTACCGGCAGCTTTTGGAAAACCGGGTTGCCAGCATGATCCGCACCGACCAGAGTGAGAAAGAATATCAGGAAACGAAGAAAGCGATTGAACGCTTAAATGCAGATATTGCCGCCCAGGTACGCAATTTGCGTGAGGCGGATGACGCCCTCAAACGCTTTATTCAGGATGATATAAAAGTGCTTACAGATGACCTTGCTAAGCGGGAGGCTGATCTGCGGCGCATGGAGAATACACAATCTGAAAATCACTACCTCATCCACGAATTAAATGGTATGAAAAAACGGCTGCTGTCTTTTGAAGAATTTGCAAAAGACACACAGCCGGAAACCTTATTTACTTTGATTCATTCGATTGTGGAACGGATTTATATTACTACGGATGGCTCTGCACAGAAGTGTCAGGTATATATTAAAGGTTGCGCCACGGAGGATTATTCCGACGTACTCGGCGCAGCCGGGTACATAGAGGAAGAACCCCTGTTGCCGGTGGTGTCGTATATGCTGCCGATGTGTGATTTAGATTACTATAGCATTTGCGCCAAAGTATCGGAGAAAAGTATTTTACAAAGAAAAAAGAAGAGAAGTAGGAAAAATCCTGAGGACACTCTGCGAATGGAAGAAGGTGAAAATCCTAGAAGCAGAGGTATGCCCCGACCATGTGCATATGCTCTTGGAGATACCGCCCAAAGTAAGCGTATCCAGTTTCATGGGGTATCTCAAAGGGAAGAGCAGTCTAATGATCTACGAAAAGTACCCGGAATTGAAATACAAGTATCGGAACAGGGAGTTCTGGTGCCGTGGGTACTACGTAGACACAGCAGGGAAAAATGCAAAAAAGATTGAGGAGTACATCCGTCATCAGTTGGAAGAAGATAAGGCGGGAGAACAACTGACAATGGGAAACTTCTAAAAAACCCGTTTACGGGTAGCAGATAAGGACAAAACGCGGATGTCAGGCCGCACCAACGTGACGTGACGCGTGGCTAGTATCATAGGGCTTTGCCCGTCGATGAAAAACCCCCGGCTTCGCCGGGGGATATTTATTCGTATCCGAATCTTTTATTTTATCCGAAAAAA
>OGPU01000533.1_pt1 | contig 42497 bp, 34 predicted proteins | sample 1552991 | NCBI WGS metagenome assembly OGPU01 (sample SAMEA2580296, study PRJEB22360) | human gut metagenome | biome: human gut; feature: human-associated habitat; material: faeces | place: Denmark | collected 2008/2010 | reverse complement strand
CGGCTCCTCCGCCGAGCACGGAGGCAAGCTTGGCGGCCACAATGGGATAATCCGCATAACCGCGCGCCAGCACATGGCGCTCGCCGTCGTCCGTTTCAAGAAAGAGCGTGGGATAAACCACAAAGTCACCCAGTATATCGAGCGCTTCCTCTCGTTCGGCTTCCGCGGCGGCCTGTACGCCGGGGTCTTCTAACGCTCGCATAAAGACGTCGCCGTCCACATTCGCTATCCGCATCTGGACTTCGGGGGCGAGCACGTCGCGGCCTTCGCCGTAAAAGGCCGATTGAAAGGCCTCCATCTGTTCGAGCTCGTGTCCCGGGGCCAGTTTTTTCAGCGCCGCCAGAGGCACGGCCATATCTGGGGAAAACATGCGGAGATCTCCCTGCCCCGGCTCAAGGCGGCGCAGGAAATCCTGCCCGACGGCTTGTCCCGTGGTTTTGGCGAGCCGGACGAAAAATTCCCGCATGGTCGGGTGGTTCCTCATCATTTCGCCGGTGGTGGTTGGGTTTTCCACCAGATCGCCGCTCAGCACGCGTACGGGATAGCCGGGGTGCTCGGAGGAAATCCGCTGCATGACCGGGGCAAAACCATAACACCAAGGACAAAATACGTCCGATATATAAAGGAAATGTGACATAAGAGCACATTACTCCGAAAGTCGCCGCCTGTGAAGGGGGGCGGCTTTCGGGTATCAAAGGAGGGCCTAGGAAGGGCGGATTCGGAGGGCCGGGCAGGAATGGAAGTCTACCCCCGTGCCCGTTGCAGCGCTGCGAAAAGCGTCTCCGGATCGATGGGCTTGGCGATGTGGTCCTGCATTCCCGCTTCGAGGCACTTTTCGGCGTCGCCCTTCATGGTGTGGGCGGTCATGGCAATAATGGGAATGTCCGGCAGGAAGGCCCGGATACGCCGCGTCGCTTCGATGCCGTCCAGTTCCGGCATCTGGATGTCCATGAACACGAAGTCGTAGTAGCCCGGCTCGTGCTCGAGCAGCATGTCGACCGCCACCTGGCCGTTCTCGGCATGTTCGACCTCTGCGCCGGTGAGACCGATTATCTCCTGGCCGATGGCGGTTGCCATGATGTTGTCTTCGGTCAGCAGGACGCGGTAGCCGTCGAAGGCGCACTCCTCGAGCATCGCCTTGGGATCGGCCTGCTCGGCGACCTCGCCGCTGAGGAGCTCCTTCATCACCTGGATGAGACGCGAGCGGAACAGGGGCTTGGAGATGAAGGCGTCGACGCCTATCTCGCGTGCCTCCTGTTCAATCATGGACCAGTCGTAACCGGAGAGAATGATGATGGGCGGAGCCTGCTTGACCCTCTCGCGAATCTCCTTGGCGACTTCGAGGCCGCTCATGCCGGGCATGCGCCAGTCGAGGATGACCGCCTTGAAGGGGTCGTCCGATGCATCGGCATCGACCACGGCCTGCACGCCCGCCGGTCCGGACATCTCGAAGTTGGCTCGCATGCCGATGTCCTCGAGCAATGCGCAGGCCCCCTCGCAGGCGACGTCGTCGTCATCGACCACGAGCACCCTGATGTCCTTGAGGTCGCTGAGGTCGACTGCCGCACCGTCACGGAGCTTGAGGTGCACCGTCACGGTGAACGTGGTGCCCTTGCCCAACTCGGAGTCGACGTCGACCGTGCCGTCCATCAGGCTGACGACGCTCTTGACGATCGCCATGCCCAGGCCCGTGCCCTCGATGCCGGTGGTGCGTGAATCGTTGGCACGCGTGAAGGGCTCGAAGATGGTCTCCATGAACTCCTTGCTCATGCCGCAGCCCGTGTCCGAGAACACGAACTCGTAGCAGCCGCTGTCGTGCACGCGGCTCGGCAGCTCGGAGATGCGCATGGAGATGCTGCCGCCCTCGGGCGTGAACTTGATCGCGTTGCCCATGATGTTCACGAAGACCTGCTGCAGGCGCGTGAGGTCGCCGATGACGTGCTCGTGCTTGATGTCGACGACGTCGACGCGCAGGTCGAGGTTCTTGGCGACGATTTGGGGGTTGACGATGGTCAGGAGCTTTTCGATGGAGTCGGAAAGCTCGAACTCCTCGTCCGTGAGCCCGATGGAGCCCGATTCGATTTTGGCCATGTCGAGGACCTCGTTGATGAGGCCGAGCAGGTGATGGCTCGCCGAGGAGATGTTGGCGAGGCATTCGCGCACGCGCTCGGGGTCGTCGGTGTGCATGCTCGCGATGGCCGTGAGGCCCATGATGGAGTTCATGGGCGTGCGTATGTCGTGGCTCATGGAATTGAGGAAGTCGCTCTTGGCCTGCGATGCATGCTCGGCGGCCTGGAATGCGTCCTCGAGGGCCTGGCGCGATGCGAGCTCGGCGGCCTTCTGCTCCGTGACGTCCTGGATGGTGACGAGTATGTCGGTGGGAAGCGCGCTGGCGTCACGGGCGATGCAGAGCGTGGAGACCTGCAGCCATCGCTCCTCATCGCCTCGCATGACACGATACTCGCACTGGAGGTAAGGGATGCCGGGCAGGAGATGCTCGCGTAGCGTCTCGATGTCGTTCAGCTCGCAGAGGCGTTCGATGTCGCTGTCGTTTGCCACGTCCTTCCAGTACGAGCGCAAATCGCTGAACTTGCCGTCCGTGGGGAGGGAGTCGTCCAACCCCTCGCGCTTGAGGTACTCGTAGCTGTCGTTCACGAGGTCGATGGCGAGCAAGCGGCTGAACAGGTTCGTGGAGGCGTCAATGATGCGTGTCGCCTCCTGGCGTTCGAGCAGCAGGCGATCCTTCTGCTTGCGTGATTGGAACACGAGCACGATGATGAAGAGCAGGCAGGCAACGACGACGCCCGCAACGAGGATGATGCCCGCCGCATTGGCGGACGACACCATCTTTGCCGTGACGGATTCGGGGAAGATGCGCAGGATCATCCAATCCGATGAGGCGAGCTGGGCAACGTATACGCTGCCCTCGCCAGATGAGGCGTTATAGCTGAAGTTGAACGAGGAATTCTGGGCGAGGGATTGCGCGAGCTCTTCGGGGGTGATGCCCTTGAGCGAATCGCTGAGCTTCGAGTCGAGTACCGAGTAGTCGATCTCGTCGCTCATGCTCGACTTCGCCAGGACGTTGCCGTCACGATCGCAGAGGTAGGTGGCGGTCTCGACGCCGAAGAAGCTCGTGCTCATGTACTGCGCCATCGTCGCCTCGTTGTAGACGCAGGCAAAGACGGCAACGGGCGTCCCCTCGTAGAGGATGGGGGCGTAGAACGCGATGATGCGATGCTCGTTGAAGGCGGCGTTCTCGACGGCGCAGATGCCGCTCTCGCCCTGCATGCCCTTGATGTAGTACTCGCGGCTGCTCACTTCTTCGGTGCGGCCGTCGATGTTGTGCCCTATGCCATCGGCGGTGATGAGAAAGGCATAGTTGAACTGGGTCGAGTTGATCATCTGAAGAGCCGTGTTCGGGTCGACGCTGGGGCTGGTCAGGGTCTGCCCGTACACCTTGGCCGCCGTTTCGACCGTGGCAAGGCCGTTGTTGAGCAAGTCGTTGACGCGTCGCGAGGTCTGCTCGGTCGTGCCTTCGAGGTAGTCGGCGTTTTGCTGCGTGATGCGCTCCGTGTTGACGTTCATGAATATCAGGAGCGCGGCGATTACGATGACGATTGCCGCACATGCGGCAAGGATCCTGTTGCGCCTGATGTTGAGTGACTTGTCGATGCTCTTCATATGCTGTGACCCAGCCTTTCAGGTGGTGGGGTACCATTCTGGTCATTATCCTTCATCCGGCGGCTGTGGTCGAGAGCTTTTCACGCAAGCGAACGTCCTTTTCACCCAAAGGGCATGCCCGCCGCAGGCACCGTTTATGTCCACCAGCATGGGAGAGAGACGACTTTACAGAGACTTTACATTCCCCTTACGCCGTCCGTACATTGCCTCCGTAGACTTCACCTTGCAGTAGACATTAGGGAGAGGGACGTAGGTGGACGTCAACGAGATAATGAAGGTCGTCTTGGGCCTTGCGGGAGGTCTGGCGATCTTTCTGTACGGCATGAACACGATGAGTGGCAGTTTGCAGGAGGCGGCGGGCGAACGAATGCGCTCCATCCTCGCCGCCGTGACGAAGAATCCGGTCATGGGCGTTCTGGCCGGCGCGTTTGCCACCGCCGTGCTGCAGAGCTCGAGCGCCACGACGGTCATGGTCATCGGATTCGTGAGCGCGAGGCTCATGGGCCTTCGGCAGGCGATTCCCATCGTCATGGGCGCGAACATCGGAACGACCATCACGGCGCAGATCATCGCGTTCAAGCTCTCGGATTACATCTTGCTGTTCGTCGCGGTGGGCTTTCTCGTCATGACGCTTGCCAGAGGCGAGCGGATGAAGCTGTCGGGACGGGCAATATTCGGCTTTGGCCTGCTCTTCGTCGGCATAGAGACCATGGGGTCGGTCATGAAGCCCCTGGCGGAGAGCCCCGTCTTCACGGAGATGATCGCCCAGGTCGCGGGCGTGCCCGTTCTCGGCGTCCTCGTGGGCACGGTGATGACGCTCGTCGTGCAGAGCTCGAGCGCGACCATCGCCGTGCTGCAGAACTTCGCCGCGCAGCCAGGTGCCGACGGAGCGAGCGTCCTCGGTCTCGAGGGCGCCATCCCCATCCTGCTCGGGGACAATCTGGGGACGACCGTCACGGCGCTTCTCGCCTCCATCGGGCAGACGCGGGATGCCAAGCGCGTCGCCCTGGCACACTGCATCTTCAACTTGTCCGGCTGTCTGCTCTTCGTCGGTCTGACTGGCCCCTTCGCGGCAGTCGTGGCGGCCATTCCGCCCGCTGGCGAGGGAGTCGAGATCATCGCGCGGCAGATCGCCAACGCGCATACCTGCTTCAACGTCGTGATGACGCTCATCTGGCTTCCGCTCGTCTCGCTCATGATGAAGCTCGTCATGTTGATACTGCCCGAGCGTCCGGTGCGTCCGCATGACATCGCGGCCTCGTCGGAATCCCTCGGCTCCGGGGAGTGTTCCATGGCATGAGCGTGCTGAGGTAGAATTGACGTGTTTTTGATGGCGCGAAGGGAACATGCATGACGACACGGGAGTCCGCCGCACTCGTCTTCTACGTCGAAGACGACGAGAACATCCGCGACCTCACGCTCTATGCGCTTCGCCAGGCCGGATTCGAAGGAAGGGGCTTTCCCGACGCCGACGCGTTTTTCGCGGCATGCGCCGATGACGTTCCCGCCCTCGTGCTCCTCGACATCATGTTGCCCGGCACGGACGGTCTGGGCATACTTGCCCGGCTGCGTGCCGACACGCGCCTTTGCGACGTTCCCGTGATCATGCTCACGGCCAAGGGCACCGAGCTCGACACGATTAGCGGGCTTGACGCCGGTGCCGATGACTACCTCGCGAAGCCGTTCTCGATGATGGAGCTCATCTCGCGTGCCAACGCGCTCTTGCGTCGCGCCCGGCGCTCGTCCGTGCCCATGCGGGGCGGCGGTCTCGTCTGTGGTTCCATCGTGCTCGATCCCCACGCCCGGAAGGTCGAGGTGGGAGGAAACCCGGTCGACCTTACGTTCAAGGAATTCGAGCTCCTCAAGGTGCTCATGGAGAATCCTGGTCATGCGCTCTCGCGTGCGCAGCTCTTCGAGGAGGTGTGGGGTTCGGAGTTCATCGGCGCGACGCGCACGGTGGACGTCCATATGCAGACGCTGCGCCAGAAGCTCGAGCAGGTGAACCCGGGTTCGAGCTCCGCGCTCGAGACCGTCCGAGGCATCGGCTACCGCATGCGTCTCGAGGACGAGGCATGAACGCCCCCGTTTCCGCACGCCACGCGCGCAGTCTCTCGCGCAGCATCCTGGTGACGGTGCTCGCCTTCACGCTCGTCGCCGTTCTCGCGACGGCCATCGCCCTGGTGACGGTTGCGTACTTTTCCGAGGAGGAGCGTTCGGAAGGTCTGCTCGTCGAACAGGCGCGGTCGTGCGCCCAGGTACTCGAGGAATATCCCGTCGATGCGCGTGTCGGGGTTCTCGAGCAGCAATTTGCCGGCCCCGAGCGATTCACGCTCATCGATCCTGCCGGTAATGTCATCTTCGACACCGCGGTCAGGGATGGCGCCCTCGAAAACCACTTCGAACGTCCGGAGATGCTCGCCGCCGAGCATGCCGGCGAGGGGGTGCTGGTGCGCCATTCAGATACCCTGAACAGGGATACCGTATACGTCGCCGAGCGTCTTTCCGATGGCTACTTCGTGCGCGTGAGCGAGGAGCGGCTCTCCCTGCCGGCCTTTCTCGGCTCGATGGCCCTGCCCGTGGGGATCGTGCTCGCTATCGCCGTGATTCTCGTCATCATGCTCTCGCGTTTCCTCACGTCGCGCATCATGCGTCCGCTCGACGAGCTCGACGTACACGACCCGCTTTCTGGGGACGCCTACGAGGAGATGCGTCCGCTCCTGTTGCGCATCGACGAGCAGAAGGAGCAGCTCAGGCGACAGAACGAGGAACTGAAGGAGGCAGACGGCCTGCGTCGCGAGTTTTCCGCGAACGTCTCGCACGAGATGAAGACGCCGCTGCAGGTCATTTCCGGGTCGGCCGAGATGATAGCCAGCGGATTGGTCGATCCCGACGACGTGGAGGAATTCGCAAGGCGCATCTACCTCGAATCGCAGCGCCTGCGGGCGCTCATCAACGACGTCCTCACGCTCTCGCGCCTTGACGAGTCGTCGTTCGCGAGTGCCGCGCGCGTTCCCGTCGACATGCTCGAACTCGTGCAGCGCACATGCGAGCGTCTGCGCCCCCTTGCGCGCGAGCATGGCATCGACCTTGAGTTTGACGGTGCCGAACTGCGCACGCTGGGCAACGAGGCGCTGCTCGAGCAGGCGGTTTCGAATCTCGTGGAAAACGGCATTCGCTATTCGGATGACGGGGACTCGGTCGGCGTGCGCGTCGAAACCGGCGAGATGTCCGGGGAGCCGTGCATTGCCGTGCGCGTGAGCGATGACGGCATCGGTATCTCGGAGCAGGATCGCGAGAAGATCTTCGAGAGGTTCTACCGCACCGAGAAGAGCCGCTCGAAGGAGACGGGGGGTACGGGGCTCGGCCTTGCCATCGTGAAGCACGCCGCCCTCTATCATGGAGGGGACATAGACGTCGAGAGCACCTTGGGCGTGGGGAGCACCTTCACCCTGCGTTTGCCCCTGGAGCCTTCGGGTCGCTAGCCGTCACATGCGGGACGGATTCCGACCCTAGTTCAGCCGGCGCAGTTCCGCACGTGACTTTCCCGCCCGCTTGGCTACATAGAGCGCCTCGTCGGCAATCTGGTAGAGCTCGTCGAAGGTGACGGGAAAGCGCGTGGTCGCGGCCGCTCCGATGGTGATGGAGGGGTGCAGATCCTCGGGCATGTCCGCCGGACGTTCGCGCTTTGCGTAGAGGCCCGCCGAAAGCTGGTCGAGCACGCGGGTCAGCGCCGGATCGCTGCCCAGGCCGGCGGCGAAGATGGCGAATTCGTCACCGCCGAGACGGGCGATGATGTCGTCCTTGCGCATGTTGCGACGCAGGAAGCGCGCTATCTCCTTCAGCACGCGGTCACCCTCGGGGTGACCGAAGCAGTCGTTGACTTGCTTGAAGTCATCCACGTCGATGAGGAAGAGACAGCAGCCCTCCTGGCACTCCTCGCTGACGAGCGCCTGCTCGATGCGAACCATTGCCGCGTTACGGTTGAATATGCCCGTGAGGCCATCGAGCTCGGCCATCCTGCGCAGGCTCGCCTCGCGCATGACCATCGCATGCGTGTCGAGCAGGCGCCCGACGTGACGTACGGGCAGGCCGGTGGCATCGTCGAAGATCACGAAGGACTGGTAGCGGCACCAGATGGGGTTTCCCTCGGCATTGGGCAGCGACGTCTCGATGTCGATGAAGTCGCCCTTCTCGATTACCTCGCGCAGGGATTCGATGTCGTGTATCTCGAGGGCGACATCGCAGTCCTTGTCGCAGCGCTTGCGCAAGATGAGGTCGCTCGAGAGAGGAGGCCGCCCGAAGCGCGTCTCGAAGTCGCCGAAGAGCTCGCCGGTCTGTTCCTGACAATCGATGTCGAATACGACGTCGCGGGAGAGCATGGTGAGCATGTCGACGCGTTCTTCGGCACGTTCGAGCTGACGTTGGCTGCTCACCTTGTCGGAGATGTCGATAATGGTGACGTAGAACCAGGCGATGCCGCTATCGTCGACGATGTAATGGCCACGGTCATCGACCCAGAGCTCCGTGAGATCGGGACGGTTGAGACGGTAGGTGACGGCATCCCTGTCACCTACCTTGATTTGCTCGTCGATTTCGTAGAGGACGCGTTCGCGATCGTCGGGATGTACCATGCCGGGAAAGGTGTTGCCCGTGATGGCGCAGAACTCGTCATAGGTCTTGCAGCCGAACATGTCCAGGACGTCATGGCTCACGTAGTCGATGGTTCCCTCATCGTCTGCGCGGTAGCGGAACAGGCCCCCTGGTATGCGGTCGAGGAACTCCTGGGAGACTTCGTCTTCTATGACGCATCCGTCATGCGAACCCAGCTTGCCCTCGGTAACGCGGTGAAATACGGTCACGTCGCCCCCATCCATGGCGTTTTCGTCAGTGACTTTGCTATGGTACTACTTTGGGAGGGGCGGATACCCTGTCAACTGCAACCAAATATGACGGTCCGGCATTCGTCATCCCGCCAAAAGACGCGAACTTTGCCACGTGAGGCAAACGTGCGCTTCGTGTGCATGCTCTGTTTTTCGTCCGCTTTTCATTCGTCAGCGAGTACAATGGAGAACAAGGTGAAACGGGCCGCCCGATGCGACCGTCTTCATGCGGTAGGCGCAAGGGCGCCCACATTCAAGTCAAAAGGAGGATTTGAATGAAAGAAGTCCAGCTTTTCATCAACGGCGAGTTCCTCGACAATGGCGATCGCGAGATGCGCGATAACGTCAACCCGGCAACCGAGGAGGTAATCTCGCGTTTTCCCATGGCGACCGAAGCCGATGTCGAGGCGGCGGTTGACGCGGCGTACGAGGCGCAGAAGTCGTGGGAGAAAGTTCCCGCCATCGAGCGTGCCAACTACCTGATGGAGCTCGTCGAGCTTCTCAAGGAAAACCAGGAGCTTCTGGCCCGCACCACGTCCGAGGAGATGGGCAAGCCGCTCGCGCAGGCCATGGACGAGGCCGGCTGGCTGCCCGCCTACGTGCAGTACATGGCCGCCCAGGCACGTCACCTCAAGGGCCAGATCATCCCGTCGGACCGTCCCAACGAGAACATCTTCCTCTACAAGATGCCCATCGGCGTAGCCGGCCAGATCATGCCGTGGAACTTCCCGCTGTTCCTCATCGGCCGCAAGGTCGCCCCGGCGCTCATCGCCGGCTGCACTGTCGTGCTCAAGGCATCATCGGATTGTCCCAACGGCGCATACGAGTTCGCCAAGATCGTCGAGAAGTCGTCCCTCCCCAAGGGCGTCATCAACGTCATCACCGGATCGGGCGCACTCACGGGCAACGCGCTTGCCTCCAATCCCAAGATCTCCATCGTCACCATCACCGGTTCGACGGAGGTCGGCAAGAAGATCATGAAGGCCGCTGCCGATAACGTCACCAAGGTCTCGCTCGAGCTGGGCGGCAAGGCGCCGGTCATTGTCATGAACGATTGCAAGCTCGACGAGACGGTCGATTACGTCGTCGCCTCGCGCGTCATCAATACCGGTCAGGTGTGCAATGCCGCCGAGCGCGTCTACGTGCAGGAGGGCATCGCCGAGGAGTTCACGAAGAAGGTCATCGAGAAGATGAAGACCCTGACCTACGGCCCGGCGCTCGCCGGCACCTTCGACATGGGCTCCATGGTCAACAAGGCCCAGCAGGAGCATGTCGATGAGATGGTGCAGTCCGCCATCGCCGAGGGCGCCACGGTCGCCTGCGGTGGCCACAAGGTCCAGGTCGATGGCAAGGGCTGGTTCTACGAGCCCACCGTCATCACCGGCTGCACGCACGACATGCGCATCATGCGTGACGAGATCTTCGGGCCCGTGCTGCCCATCACCACGTTCAAGACGCTCGACGAGGCCATCGAGATGGCAAACGACAGCGTCTACGGTCTGACGAGCTCCATCTACACGACCGACTACGACACGGTCATGCGCGCCATGAACGAGATCAAGTTCGGCGAGACCTACGTCAACCGCGAGCACTTCGAGGCGTTCCAGGGCTTCCACCAGGGCGTGCGCCAGTCGGGTATCGGCGGCGAGGACGGCGAGCTGGGTGTCGAGGAGTACCTCGAGACGCACGTCTGCTACGTCGATTGGGATACCAGCCGCAACAAGGCGTAAGCGTCGCGCGACACAAGGTTACGAAAGGGGGAGCGTCCTGCGGGGCGCTTCCATTTTGCGAGCATTCATCGCGTGAGGGCGCTTCTGTAAAATGAGCGAGTGGGGCTTCTGGTCTGATTTGTCGTGGGAAGGGCGAGGCAATGGAGAACGTCGCCGGAGTGGAGCGTAGGGAATACCAGACGGGACAGGGAAGCATCGTCTATTGGACGAGTGCACATCCCGCTCCCGATTTACCCTGGCTCGTCTTTCTTCCCGGGCTGACCGCGGATCACCGCCTCTTCGACAAGCAGATTGAGTACTTTGCCGACAAGGCGAACGTCCTGGTCTGGGACGCGCCCTCACATGGGGAGTCGCGGCCGTTTCCCCTCACGTGGACGCTCGATGACTGGGCGCGCTGGCTTTTGGACATCCTCGACCGGGAGGGAGTCGAGAATCCCATTCTCGTCGGGCAGTCCATGGGCGGGTATCTCTCGCAGGCATTCATCGACCTGTTTCCCGGCGTGGCGGCTGGCTTCGTCTCGATAGACTCATGCCCCCTCAAGCGCATGTACTACCAAGGCTGGGAGCTGTACTGCCTCAAGCACACGAAGCTGATGTTCGAGCTCTTTCCCTGGAAGACGCTCGTGAACCAGGGCGCGAAGGGTAATTCCACGACGACGTATGGCCAGGCCCTCATGCGTGACATGATGCATGACTACGACAAGAAGGACTACTGCGTGCTTTCGTCGCATGGCTTTCGCGTGCTGGCCGACGCGGTGGAGGCAGGCCGTCCCTATGAAATCGACTGTCCGTTGCTCGTGATCTGTGGCGAGAAGGACGGTGCGGGGTCCGCGAAGCGCTACAACCGCGCGTGGGAAAGGCGCGAAGGCCATGTCGTGCACTGGATCGAGGGCGCGGGGCACAACTCGTGCTGCGATAGGCCCGATACGGTCAATTCGCTCATCGAGGAGTTCGTCAGGCGGGTCAAAGGCTGAATTCATTCCCAAACCTTGACACTCATGCCCTGCGATGTAATATATATTTTGCATGTACGATATATATTGCATTACCGAAGGCGAAGCAGGGAAATCCATTGGAAGACGAAAAGAACGAGCGCATGCGGGCAGCACGCACCAATCGCGGTCTTTCGCAGCAGGAGCTTGCGGATGCGGTCGGCGCCACGCGCCAGACCATCGGGCTTATCGAGGCCGGTCGCTATAATCCCAGCCTCAAGCTCTGCACGGCCATTTGCAAGGAGCTCGGCATGACGCTTGACGGTCTTTTCTGGGACGAGGGGAGATGACGATGTATCTGATCCGAAAGTGGAACGAATACATGGGTCCGAAGGACGAGCGCCTCGAGGCCAAGGAAAACAAGTCGATGAAGGTCGCATCCTATATCTTGCTCGTGGGGTCAACCATGAGCCTGTATTACTGGATCATGGTGAACCAGGTCGCAAACACCACCGATCATCCCGTGCTCACGCCCCTTGGCGCGTCCGTTGTTCCCGTTGACCTCCTGCTGATATTGACGATTCTTGCCGCGGGCTTTGCGTCAGTGGGCATGCAGATTCGCGGTGGGGCGTTTTCGAGCTACAAGCGCTATGCCGAGGTGGATCGCATCCCCTGGGACTATGTCGCCAGCTTTGCGCTGTTCTGCGGGGCGGTCCTTGGGGTTTTGACGTGCGGCATGCGCATCCTGGCGGAAATCCAGATCGTCGGCATCGAAAACGTCGCATGGGTCGGTGACCTTGCCATCGGCGTGGTGTTCTTCCTCATGGGCTTCGTCGTCGGCTTTGTCGCCATCTCCCTTACCATCAACGATGCCATCAAGCGTCGCCGCCTGCTTGAAGACGAGCTCCAGGACTGACAAAATACGATTCTAGCTAGTTTTGCCAAGCGGGCTTTTGCCTGTGATTCGTGATAGCCTTTAGTGTCGTACAGGGTCGCAAACGCTAGCGGTGTCGATCGCATCGGAGGTGTCTCCTGTGTCGTGTCTTGTGTCGCGCTTGAGCTATCGGCCACCATATCGGTTCCCGGAGTTGCTCGCGTTCTTCCGGGACCGCGCGCTCGCTCATGTCGAGCTGGTCGATGACGTGTCGTATACCCGTACTGTCCGGCTTGAGGACCGTGACGGAAACGTCGCATGTGGGTGGGTACGTGTCGAGGACGATCCCGCTGGCAACCAGCTCGTCGTCACGATGTCCGATGAGCTCGTTCCCGCGGTTTCCGAGGTAATCGCCCGCGTGCGGCGCATGTTCGACACGGATAGCGACCCCGTGGCGATTTCGCAGGCGCTCTCGCCGCTCGACGAAGCAGTTCGCGGTGTGCACATCGATGGAGTCCGGGTGCCCGGTTGTTTCGATACGTTCGAGATAGCCTGCCGTGCCGTAATCGGACAGCAGATTAGCGTGAGAGCGGCCAACAAGCTTGCGGGGCGCATCGTCGAGCGCTACGGCGAGAGAATCGAGACAGGAATCGAGGGGCTCGACAGGGCATGGCCCCGCGTTACGGAGGTGCGTTCGCTTGCGAGCATCGAGGACGCGTTCGGGGAACTCGGCCTGATCAAGACGAGGTCGCGTGCCATCGACGCGATGGCGGCAGCCATTGATGAGGGAGAACTCGATCTAGATATCGGCGCCGTGGCAGAGGAGCAGATGGAGGGGCTTCTTCGGATACGGGGAATCGGTCCGTGGTCTGCCAATTACATCGCCATGCGCACCATGAGTTATCCCGACGCGTTTCTCGAGACCGACGCGGGGGTTGCGCACGCACTGCCCGAGCTCACGCCGAAGGAGCGACTCGCTCTGGTCGAGGATTGCCGTCCGTGGCGCAGCTATGCGGTGCTGGCGCTTTGGGACTCCCTTTCAGGATGACGTACGCGAATAGCCAAGGAGGCATGTATGTTCTATTGCAGCGAATGCGAATCGCCCGTGGGTACGCTCACGATAGCGAGTGACGGGCAGGCCGTCTGCGGTCTGTGGCTCGATGGGCAGAAGTACCACGGCGCCACGATTCCCGAGAAGATGGTGCCCGACGATGACGCGGCGGGCTTCGCGGAGCTCAGGGCGTGGCTCGAAGCCTACTTCGCGGGCGATCCGCAGCCAATCAGCGACGTGCCGTTGGCTCCCAGGGGAAGCGAGTTTCAGCAAGCCGTGTGGAAGAGGCTCATCGCGATTCCCCATGGCAAACTCACGACATACGGTGCGATCGCGTCCGAGCTCAAGCGCGAACGGGGCAAGGCGTCTGCCCTTGCGGTTGGTGGCGCGGTCGGACACAATCCCATCTCCATCATCATCCCGTGTCATAGGGTCGTCGGATCGGACGGAAGCCTGACTGGTTACGCAGGTGGCATCGAGCGCAAGCTCTGGCTACTGGAACATGAGGGCGTGGACACGGGGGAGCTCTACGTTCCCAAGCGCGGCACGGCGCTGTAGCAAGTGGCTCGTCTGCGCGTTCTGTCGTGCATCATCCGCTTGCAAGAAGCGTTGTCCTTCGGGCTCGACCTATACCCGAAGACGGCGTGCGACCAGCAGGATGGACAGGGCTGCCAGGGCGGCGAGCACGAGCGTCGTTGACATCGAGACGTCGCCGGTCATCGCGAGCGAGGAGTTCAGCGCATCATCGTCGTCTTGTGCCGGGGCCTTTCCGTCGTCCTCGGTCGTGCCCCCGATACCTTCATCGACAGCGTCCTTGTAGGCCACCGCATAGGCGGAGAAGCGGTCGGTTTCGAACGTCAGTGTCTTCGCGTCGGCGTCGAAGGAGGAGGGGATCACGCTGGCCTTGCCATCGTGTACGCGTATGACCTCGTAGGACCGCGTCTTTTTCGACGTATCGCCCGTTGTCGAATCGGACAGCGTCAGGCTCACGACGAGAGGCTCGTTTGCCTCGTGGACCTGGACCGTCTTGCCGTCGACTTCGTAGAAAAGCGCCAAGTCGATTTCCTCTGCGAGCGTCCAGTCTCCTAGTGCCCCGGCTATTGCCGCGGCATCGGCGTCCGTAACACCGCGAGAGGATTCAAGCCAGATGCTTGCCTCCATACCACCCTTGACGAGGTCCATGGCCTCATTGTCGAGAACCTTGCCCGCAAGGGCCGCTCCCTTGTCCACCAGCCGCGCGCGAAGCGCGTTTCCGGATACGTCGGTGACGTCCTTGACGTCACCGATCCTGATCCAGGTCGGCGTCACGACGACCGGACTGTCGGGCATGACGAACTCCGCGCAATCCGCCCCTTCGTACGTGAAGGTGACCTTGTCCTGTGGCGAGGCGCTCCAAAAGTCCACCATGTAACCCTCGCGTTCGCCGGAATAGACGGTCACCTTGTCACCTGCGGCATACTGCCCCTGTCCGCTTTGCTGCGCGTAGCTGTTGCGAACCATGACCGGATACACCGCCTTGCCGTCACGCGTGTCCTTGCAGGCGAGGCCGAAGGAGGCGAGGCGGTTTGTCCTGAACCGGAGCGTGTTGTCGGAAGGGTCGAAGGTGGCGGGAATCACTTGCGCCTTTCCGTCGTAGACGCAGACAACCTTGTATTCGCGCGTGATCGACGGGTCGGCGTTCACCGCCGAGTCGGGAAGCGCGAGGCTGATCTGCACCATGGCATCGTCTTTGGTCTGGGCAGCCCCCTTGACGGGCGCCTCGCCGTCTACCTGCCAGTAAGAGGTGAGCTTGAAGCTGGTTATGGGGAGGTAATCGCCTAGTTGTGCCTGGATAAGCGCGGCGTCATCGTCGCTTACTTCGCGGGTCGATTCCAGCCAGAGGTCGACGTCCTTTCCGCTTGCAATCTGCTGGAGTGCATAGGCGGGGAGTATGGCGTCGGCGACGTAGTCGCCGGGCATCACGAAGTCCGCACCCAGATAGTTGTCTTCTGCCACGGTGACGTTCTCGATATGGCCGGACCTGATCTGAGAGGTTGCGTCTGATACTGCAAGCTGCTTTTCATCTTCGGCATACGCGGTCATGCCCGTGGTGGGACAAAGCGAAAGCACGAGCGCGAAGGAGAGCGTTGCCAAGGCGAGTTTTCTCATGGGTGATCCTCTGCACTGCCCTGTCACAAGGGAAGGACAACGGGAACAAGACGGGCTCTATTCTACCATGCGGCTCTTGCGTCGCAGGGTCTGTGGCGTGTTGCTCGGCCGATTGTGCTTGGATGCGATTTGCGCAGCTAGACTTCGCGCAAATATGGCATTCGGGATTTCGATACATGCAAAACGCATGTATAATGCAATCAGGAACAAGAGATGAGGAGATGCACCATGACCGCATTGCAGGTGAGGGACTTTCCAGCGGAGCTCTACGAGGAGCTTCGTGCATACGCAAGCGCGAATCACAGAAGCATGGCACAGCAGACCATTGCCGCCGTCGCCCAGATGATCCATGGCGGCGATGAGAAGCCCGTCGCGCCTTGCAAAGTGGATGCCGCGCGCATGTCCAGGCGCGAGGAGATACTGCACAGGGCGCAGACGCGTCGACAACGCAGGAGGGACGTGGTGCCCGCTCCCCAGGAAATGCTTCGCGAGGCCCGCGACGAGCATGACCATGACATCGACACCCTTTTGCAGGAGAGCCTCGGGGACGAGCGATGATAGTCATGGACGCAAACGCGGCGCTTGCCGTTGCAATGGGACTCGATGTCGGGGATGCCCTCACGCTGTTGCGCGACGAAGATGAGGAGATTATCGCCCCGACCTTGCTCACGGCAGAAGTCTGCCATACCCTGAGCAAGTACGTGCGCGGTGGTTACATGGAGGTTCGTGATGCCGTCGATTGCGGACGTGACGCCCTTTCCCTTGTCGATAGGTTCGTCGATGACAGCGCGCTTTGGGTCGAGTCCCTTTCGGAGGCCGTTCGGCTCGATCATTCGTCATATGACATGTTCTATCTGCTTCTCGCGCGTCGCGAGTGTGCAACGTTGTTCACCCTTGACCGCAAGCTTCAGGATCTCAGCAGCAGATGCGGCGTCAATTGCGTATGCTCGATAAAGATTTGACTATCCCGTCTCCTGTCCTCTCTTGAGCGAAATGTGGCAGAGCACAGCCACGACGATGAAGCCGATTCCGCCGATGATGCCCGTGGGTGCGGGCCCGACGAAGGGATTGGCCGTCCCGGCAATGAACATGAGAGGGGCGGCAGAGCATCCGTTGAGCGCCCCGTGGGCGAACACCGCCGGAAGGCAGCTCTTGGCCCGGAGGGTAAGCCAGCTGAAGAGGTAGCTCAACACCACGCACAGGCAGCACATCGCGAGGATGCCGAGGATGGGCCAGCCGGGGTAGCCGAGTCCGTAGTTATGGCCGAGCACCGTAATCGGCGCATGCCAGAGACCCCAGATGATACCGCTTACCGGCACCGCGATACGCACGCCGCATCTCTCTGACAGGTGCGGAAGCAGATAGCCCCGCCAGCCCCATTCCTCGCCGAAGCACGATACGCAATTGAGCAAGGGCGCGACGATGACGAGGGCAAGTTGGGCATATCCAAGTGCCGCTATCTGTGATGAGGACATGGTCATCGGTTGCCCCGCCGCCTCCATCTGCTGTGCCGTTTTCTCCACGAATGATGACATGGACGTGTCGAACTGCCCGAGATTCAGGGCGAAGTACGCTGCGGCGCCAATCGCGACCAAGGCGATGGGTCCGAACCATCCGATAAGGTAGTACTTCCACGTCTGCTTGAAATGCACGGGCCTGATCCACGCGTTGCGAAAGCCCTCGCCGGTGAGCAACCGCGTGACCGCGACACCGATGGCGGGAAAGAACATTCCCGCGCCCACGAACAGGACGGTGATGGGATCGCCGAGCGGGTTTTCTCCTGCGCTCATGAGGGGAAGCGCACGTGGATAGACGGTTGCGAACCAGAACGCCCACGTGAGCGCGAATGTGATGACGCAGTACGTCGTCACGTGGCGTTTTGCCAGACACTCGCGGATGTGCCTCATCGCGGATCACCGCCTTCGCAAGCACAGGTGCCGGGTACGCAAGTTCCCGGCGCGATTTCAAGCGGCTCTGCGTGGTAGCGCTCGATGCACCAGTCCTTGACGCCACAGCAGGGGCACGTGAGCTTGCGGGTGCGTGGTGTGTGTCCGGATATGAGGAATGCGCCCAGGCGTGGACGAAACTCCGCCTTGCAGGCAGGGCAGAGATAGGTCGCATGGGCGCTGTAGTGAAAGACCTGCCATAGTCCTGCCGCGATGACGAACACCAAGGCAACCGGGAACGGCCACCAGATGCCGGATACGATGCCGTATACCAGCGTGCCGATCCATGCGACGTCCATGCAGATGCCCACGATGATCATGGTGATCCACTGGCGTTTCCGTGCTCTCTCGTCGTTCATTCTCGTATCCATGGCCGCTTGCGATGTCATGGTGATGTGGCCGCAGAGCTCGAGGTCAGATTGCATGATCTTGATGCCATCGAGCATCGTCGTGCTCTGCGCGATTTCCTCCTCGAGTTGCGATGCGCGCTCCTCGAGAAGCGTCTCGAGAATCGTCCCACGGTTCGGGCTTTCGAGGATTCCCCTGATCTGTGAGAGCTTGAGCCCGAGCGTCTTCAGCATGAGGATGAAGCGCAGACGCTCCGCGTCCTCATCGGCGTACATGCGCCTGCCGCCCTCGGAATATCCCGAAGGGGCTAGTAAGCCCTTCTGGTCGTAGTACTGCACGGTACGCACGGTGGTTCCGCATACGTTGGCCAGCTCTCCGGTCGTGTAGGTGTTGTCTTCGGTCATGGATTCACCTCCTCAGGACCGAGTTCTACAACGTGACGCCGCGTTACGAGCAAGGATGGATTCGATAGTTCTTGGATTTTATCGTGAGCTAGAGTTTTATAGCTTTGATAGACCGCTTATCCATGATTGTATTACGTTTACATAATTCGTAATACTTCCTTCTAGATTAGTATTACTATTTGGAATTACGTAACAATACTGTTGCGTAAACCAAAGAGAGGAGCAAAAGTGGCTTGTTTTCTCGTAGGGGGTGGCGAGGCGATTGTCGCAACCGCCGTTCACGCCGTCGTCAAGAACAAGGAGATGAAGGATGGCATCGTCGATGCCAAGGGTAACCAGCTCACCGATCCAGCGGAGCATGGCATTTGCTGGACGAGGAAGATCGGTTGGCTCATGAACATGCTTTGGGGTGCGGTGATCTTGCTTTGCATCGAGCATATGTGGCATGGTGAGGTCGTTCCATTCCCGCCGTTTCTCACGGCAATGGGTGACCCGACGGAGATTCCGGTAATGCTCGGCGAGATGGCGACCGTCGGTGTTGGTATGGCCGTACTGGTCACTGTCGTCTGGCTTGTAGTCATTGTAGTTGCAGACGCCATGGTAAAGAGGCAGGTTTCCTCGACTGCTGCTAAGGAGGCATAGTCATGACTCTGGTTATTACCCTGCTCGCCGCCGCTGTCGCGACTGTCATATGGTATGCCCTTGGCCAGAAGAGCAGCATGAAGGTCGGAACCTTGGCTCTCATGTATTGGGGCGCATCCTTGATGTGGATGGTCGATGGCATTGCTTGTCTGGTCGAAGGTGAGGCGTTCATCGAGATTGCTGACACCGCCGCAATGCTTGACGATGCGGTTCTTGGTCTGGTCGTCGTCGTTGCCGGCCTAGTCGCATGGGCGATCTACTTGCTTATCAAGGACCCGAAGGGCGTCCTGCGCGGATCGGCTGCCGAATAGCGCACGACGACCTCGCCGCTTTTACAACGGAATAGCTTGAGCGTGACGAAAGCTGCAATTGGCATCGTGCCCAGTTGCAGCTTTCGTTTTAGATGGGCAGACAGTGAGGTAGGTCGCTGTATCAATTATCATTCACTAAGATATTCCCGAGAGGAGAGCAGACGGATTGGATTGACGAGATCCGCGCCCGAGAAAGACGGGGCAACCAGATGCTGTTCGCGAAGGACTCCTCCTTCCTGGAAGATTTGAGGAGCGATCGGACGACCGACCGGGAGGCCAGCATTGACGTAGGGCGGGTTTGCCGTGGTACCGCGGTTCCACATGTGCATGGAAACCCATACAATGTGCGGGATGGCCCGACGGCGTCGGGTAACGTCATCCGCTTTGAGTACCCGAAAGAGGGGATGCGTCGATGTATCACGGTGAACTCACCATGTATCTTTCCGGCCTCGATGACGCGAGCGTGCGGACGCTCCAAGACGTCCCCGCGCTGGACCCCTTCACGCATCGTTTCGTCTCGACGCCCTCGTTTGACCCGGATCTCGCGGCCGATGCCGACCTGACGATCGTCGCGCTTGACGCGGAGGCCGACACGTGGGTCTTACAGGATTTCCTCGAGGACAAGGACGATTCCTGCGACGTCATAGCACTTGCTCCCGCCGGCCGCTCGGCCGAGACCGCCGGGCTGCTATCGCGCCTCTCGGACATCTGGCCCGATGACATGCCCGCGAGCGAGCTCGTCTGGCGTTTCGAGGGGTGGCAGCGCCGTCGCAAGGAGCGTGCCGACGCTCTCGAGACCGCCCAGTTCCTCGAGGCGACCATCAATTCCATTCCCTGCCTGATCTGGTACAAGACCGCCGATGGCATTCACGAGAAGGTCAACGACAGCTTCTGCGAGACGGTTGGCAAGGAGAAAGATGACGTCCAGGGTCGCGGACACGCCTACATCTGGGACGTCGAGTCCGACGATCCGGCCTGCATCGAGTCGGAGGCCCAGGTCATGGCCACGCGCAAGACCTGCGTTTCCGAGGAGGTCGTCCAAAGCGGCAGCGGCACGAAGCTTCTGACGACCTACAAGTCGCCGCTGTACGATCTCGACGGCAGTGTCATGGGCACCGTGGGAGTCGCGATCGACGTGACGCAGGAGCGCGCCTACGAGCGCGACCTGCTCCAGAAGAACCAGACGCTCGAGAACATGTTCACGGCCATGGACTGCGGCGTGCTCACGCACACGCTCGACGGCACGCGCGTCATCGGCGTCAACCAGGCCGCGCTCGACATCCTCGGGTACGAATCCGAGGAGGACCTGCTCGCGCACGGATTCGACATGGTCGCCGACTCGGTCGTCGATTCCGACAAGGAGATGCTACGCGAGAAGTTCGCCACGCTCAAGCAAGCGGGCGATAGCGTGAGCTTTGAATACAGCGTGCATCACGAGGACGGCAAGATCTTGCACGTGCTCGGGAGCGCCAAGCTGATAGAGCAAGACGGCGAGCTCATGTACCAGCGCTTCCTGCTGGACTACTCCGACCAGAAGCACGAGGAGGAGCGCCGTGAACGGCACCAGCAGTCCCTCATACGCGCACTGGGCGTAAGCTACCTGGTCATGTGCTCGTTCGACCTGAACACCGGCAGGGGAGAGCTGCTGCGCATCTCCGACGAGGCGGACGAGGGACTGCGGAGCATCTTCGACGGCTCCCTGACGTACGAGCAATCCCTCTTCGACTACGTGGACAGCCGGGCGCTACCCGACGACCGTTCCATGCTATGCGACATGCTCGCGCGCGATCGCGTGCGCGAGGAGCTCGAGAATCGCAAGCGCATCAACGTCATGTACCGTTCGCTCGTCGACGGGGTGATGGGATATCGCCAGGTGACGCTCGTGCGTGCCGGGTCATGGGCGGAGGATTCCGGTGATGACCGCCTGGTGGTCATGGGCCTGCGCAACGTCGATCGCGAGACGCGCGAGGAAATCGAGCGAAAGGAGCAGCTCGAGGAGGCGCTGCAGCGTGCTAATCGCGCCAATGAGGCGAAGAGCCTCTTCCTCTCCAACATGAGCCATGACATCCGCACGCCCATGAACGCCATCATCGGCTTCACGACGCTGGCGACCAACCATATCGACAACGTCGAGCGCGTCGAGGACTACCTGGGCAAGATCCAGGCCTCCAGCACGCACCTGCTCGACCTCATCAACGACATCCTGGACATGAGCCGCATCGAGTCCGGAAAGGCCTCGGTCGAGGAGAAGCCGTGCGACCTCGTGGAGGCGGCGGAGCATCTCGGCTCCATCGTCCAGTCCGAGGTCGGCGAGAAGGGCCTGCGCTACGAGGTCGATCTCGCCGGATTGCACCATCCGATCGTCATGTGCGACGAGCTCAAGCTCAAGCAGGTGCTGCTCAACATACTGGGCAACGCGGTCAAGTTCACGCCTTCTGGCGGTTCGGTCTCGTTCTCGATATCCGAGGCGGCCGCGGATGCTGACGGGAAGGCGAATTACACGATGACGATCGCCGATAGCGGTATCGGCATGGGCGAGGCGTTCATCAAGCATATCTTCGATCCGTTCGAGCGCGAGCGGACCTCGACGCTATCCGGCACGCAAGGCACCGGCCTGGGCATGTCAATCGCCAAGCGTCTCGTGGACATGATGGGCGGTGACATCAGCGTGACCAGCGTGAAGGGCAAAGGCAGCACCTTCAGCGTGACGCTTCCCCTCGAGACACTGGATGAGGGCGCCGTTCCGGCCCAAGGGGACTGCAGGCGCCAGGAGCTTTCCGAGCAGCTGCATGGCCTGCGCATCCTGCTCGTGGATGACAATCTCCTCAACCGCGAGATCGCCACCACGTTGCTGGAGGATGCGGGGTTCGTGGTCGAGCAGGCGGTCGATGGCAGGGATGCGATCGATCACCTTTCCGATGCGGCGCCCGGATACTACCAGCTCGTCCTCATGGACATCCAGATGCCGGTCATGAACGGCTACGAGGCCACCACCATCGTGCGTTCCATGGAAGATCCCGTAATCTCGCATATTCCCATCCTTGCCGTCACCGCGGACGCGTTCGAGGAAGACCGTCAGAGGGCGCTCGATTGCGGCATGGACGGGCATATCGCCAAGCCAATCGAGATAGACAACCTGCTCTCGGTTCTGGAAGACGTCCTGCTGCCCGCGTGACGCACCGGTTGCCCGCATGCGTCACGCATCCGGGGATGTGCGGTAAGGGCGGCGTGGGCCACGCGCCTCCATCTGTGCTATATAATCCTCACGGATATTCGATCTCGACGAGGGAGATAGACATGGGGAAGAAGCTAGTAGCTGTTTTCGTGACGATTGCCTGCGCGTGCACGCTGTGCCTCGCGCTCGTCGGCTGCGGTGGTGGCGATCCCAAGGCGAATTTCACCGGCGCCTGGGAGCTCGAGACGATCGAGGATGCCGATCTGGGCACGGTCGACACGGCCATTCTCAAGCAGATGAACATGCCCGTCAACATGACGCTCAACGAGGACGGCTCCGCCGACTTCGTCATGTTCGGCCAGAGCATCGACGCGACCTGGACGGCCAACAGCGCAACGCAGATGACGCTCACGCTCGCGGGCGAGGGTGACGCCATCTTCACGCTTGCCGAGGGCAAGCTCACGAGCGATGATGGCGAGACGACGATGATCTTCGCCAAGGCGGATCAGGCGTCATAGCTTTCGCTTCGCAAGTCGCATGTGCAGGAGGGCCCATCCGCCGGAAGGTGGACGGGCCCTTTCGTGTCTGGTCGCGAGTTCTAGATCGCGGATGTCCCGCGCTCGCCAGTGCGGATGCGCACGACCTCCTCGACGGCGCTCACGAAGACCTTTCCGTCGCCGACCTCTCCGGTACGTGCCGTCTCGCAGATGAGATCGACGATCTCCTGCGTGCGGTCATCGTTCACCACGAGCTCGAAACGCACCTTGGGAACCATGTTGAGCAGGACCTCCGTGCCACGGTAGTACTCGCTCCATCCGTGCTGGTTGCCACAACCCATGACTTGGGTGATCGTCATACCCGAGACGTTCGCGTTGAAGAGTGCCTCCTTGAGCGGCTCGAGCTTCTCGGTTCTCACGATCGCTATGATTCTCTTCATTATCGTGTCCTTTCACCTATTGGGCGCACGCGCGCCACGTCCTAGTCGAGTCCCAGATACGCAGGGTAGGCGCTTTCGCCGTGGAGGGCGACGTCGAGACCGGCGGCCTCGTCTTCCTCGCTGACGCGGGCCTTGCCCTTGTAGACGGCCTTGACGATGAAACCGAGGATAAGGCCGCCGACGATGACGAAGGCTATGGTGACGAGTATGCCCAGAATCTGGCTTACGAGTAACGAGGGATCGCCCGTGTAGAACAGGCCGCCAAAGTCGGTCCAGGAAAGTTCGGGCACGCAGAACAGGCCGGTGAGGATACCACCGACGATACCACCCACGGTGTGGCAGCCAAAGGCGTCGAGTTGGATCGCAAGACGATTACGGTCGAGGCGATCAAGAACGTCGGCGAGTACGAGGCTTCGGCCAAGTTGCACCGCGAGGTGAAGGCCACGATCAAGTTCACGGTCGTAGCAGAGGAGTAAACGTCGAGTTTTCTCTTCGTTTTCTCGCCTCGACAGAACCAACATCGGTTCTGCGCTCGGTTTAACGAAAACGTTGTAATGTATTGATAGCGGTTCCGGGATTCAGCAGAAGCTGAATCCCGGAATCTTTTTGCGGTGGGTTCGTCGGAGGTTGCAGCGGGTTGTCAGGTTTTCGTCGCAACCGTGTCGGTTTGCATTATCTCGGACGGCCTCTTGTCTGTTTTGGATATTGGGGATTCCAGAGAGATATGGTCGTGATTTCTTCAATCAGCGTCTCAGGTAGCGGCGATATGAGTTGTTGCCGGGGCATAGCTATCCGGCTGCATCGGAGCAGGTTGCGGCATGTTCTAACGAGGTCCAACAAAGTAGCGTGCCGTATGGCCTGATCTACATACGCTTCGGAAATCGATTTCGGTACGGTTATTCTTGTACTATTAGGATTGCAGATTCCCTGCGTTAGTATGAGTTTGCTGCGATGATGACCGACGGGAGTTGATCGCCAGTTAAAGATGTCCTCCCTTATTCTCTCCTCTCCCTGAAAGTAAAAGAGGCCGATCCATGCAGGATCGGCCTCCCGAAAAGGGTTAATCAATCTTATTTTTTAACGATCATGATGTCGTCGATAGCAAACCGGCTCTTGTTCGTAGAAATAACGGCCACGTTATCTCCCGGATGCAACGTGATATCGATCGAATAAGTTGTCCACTTGTAGTTGCAGAGGTAGTCGCTGCTTGTCCATCCATCTGCCAAAGTGGAATCCATCGTGATACTCGTTACTTTCTCGAAGGTTTTGGTCGCCGCGCGATATACTTCGATATCGACGACTCTTCCATCGGTCATTAACGGGCAGCCTTTGAACGAGAATGTGCAAAGCGTTCCTTCTGCGCTCAATAAAGGACTGTCAAGTGCGGGAGTTGCAATATAAAATCCGTCCTTCGAACTTGTACCGACTTTGACATAACCTTGATGAGGCGATACCTGATCGCCGATGTACCACCCTTTCAGCGAGCCGGATTTGTCTCCTGCGATTCGATTCGCCTGGCCCTTGTATGTTGCTTGGCCGTCGATGTAATTTGCGGTGGAGGCCATGCCCCATGTTGCAAGCAAGTGCGAATTTGCGAACGGATATACGACCCATGCTCCTTCCCACGGATTCGGGGTATCGGCTTGTTTGGAAACGATCGCTTTATCGGACCAGTACGGCGTGGTGCCTGCGGCCGTATTGATGAAATCGGACTGCATCGTAATATTGTCGAATCCTTGGTAAAGAATTTCATTCGCCGCAGGGGTGTGTTCGGCTTCGGTGCGGAGTGTAATCACGGGAGAGAAGTCCGATTCTCCGTTTGTGGCCTTGATCGTAACGGTACCCTTGCTTCCTTGGAAACTGTAATTTCCGACGGTCTTCACGCGGAAATAGTAGGTCGTTGCCGGTTCCAGCTGGCCGAATGAGATCGACGTAGGAGGCAGAAGGTTCGTTCCATTCTCTTTTCCATACCAAGAAGAGCTGCCGAACGAACCGTTGGTCGAGGCTTGACCGTCCACGCAATAGATCGAATAAATGGGGTTCGCCATCGATTCTTCCTTGGAAAGTTCGACCTGATAAGCGCGCGATCCGGCTCCCGCACCACCGGATACGTCATCCCAGTTTACGCTGAGGTGGGTCGGACCGACGTTGCGTGTAATTTGCTGGATATTTCCGGTCTTTGTCGGTTCGGGATCGGCTTTTACTTCGGAACCATCCGAATAGACAGACGCTACGCTTACGCTGTAAGACGTATTGTAATCAAGTCCGGTTACATGGTAGGATAACTCTTCTGTTTCCCCGACTTTTTGATCGTCGATATAAATTACATAACTTTCCGCCGTATCGTCTTCTTCCCATTTGAGGTTGAGATCGGAGAAGAACGGCACAACGGTGACATCTTCGGGGCCGTTCTTGGCATTGGGATCGATATGCATGACTCCTGTTCCGACTTTTACTTTGGCCGGAACGTTGTAAGAACTCAGAATATATGCCCATTCGGAGTAGACCGAACGGGGATAGTTTGCGCGTACCCGTACAAAATATTTGCTTCCTTCGGTCAGTCCTGTGAATTGAGATGCATCATACGGAGAGTCTGAGGATTGAAGTGTATGGGAGACCGTATTGTCGTAAGCATCTCCGCCGACATCTTTTTTCTTTAAGATTTGAACCGTAAAAGATGTCGCCCCGCTTTTCAATGCGGCGTTAGCGTCCCAATACACTCCGATGGATGAACTCGACGAGTTCATTTCGTCGTAAGAGACTTCGGCGGGAGCCGGCATACTCGAATCGATACCGACCGTCGGATCGTCATCTTTACAGCTACTCAGAACAACAGCTAACATAGCGGGAATCGCTATAAGCATTTTATTGATTTTCATAAGTTTGTCTTGAACTGTTTGTTAGATAATAAACACAAAATAACATAAATCAAGGTCTCGCTTCTCAAGCGAACCTTAATCCACATTATTCAATTTATCTAAGAGTCGGCCGGACATCGATGTCCGCGCCTTTGTTCCAAACTTGCAATGCAAATATATATCTTTTTTTTCAAAAACAAACTTTTTTCCTGAAATTTTTAATTTCATCCGGATTTTCGGGCGAGTTTCATAAATGCGGACGGATGGAAAACCGTGTCGGGAATCGAAGTGAATCGAAAAATCTGATTGGGGAACTGAAAGAAATTGAAAGTATTTGGTTTCTAAGGCATTGGCTTTTTTGAAGGAGATGTAGGGGGGGGGGTAATTTGTTATTTGTCAGCGATTTATGCTGTTTTTTATTCCCTTTTCGTCGGGCGATCGGAATTAATTTTGGTTTCGAGTAAAAAAATATCCGATTTTATTTGTTTGAATTCGAAATTTATTATATTTGCATAAAAGTTTTTTGTATAAAATATAAGTAATAACCCCTAATTCATTGACTTAACAACCTAAACGAAAATTACGACGACCCAGAAAACCATCCAAACATTCCCTTAAACCATTATTCGATTATTTTCAGAGAATCCAAACTCGCAATCGTCCCCGTTTGAATGCCCTCAGGGCAGGCAGATGTTTTCCTATATTAATAGGTAAAGGGACGCCTGAAAATTACTAAAAATGTTGGAACTAATTAAAGAAGATTAGAATGAAACACGTACTACTTCCCCCCCCCAGTAAAAAGTTTGCTGTGCGAGGTGTGTTCACGTGTGCTCTTGCTTGTTTGATGATGCTCATATCATCGAGCGTTTTCGCACAGAGCCAAACGATTTCTGGTACCGTTACCGACGCTACGACTAACAGCCCGCTTGCAGGTGCGGCGATCATGGTCAAAGGAACGACAGTAGGTACCATTTCCGATGCGGACGGTTCGTATCGCATCAAGGCCAAACCGACCGACGTGCTGGTATGTACGTTCTTCGGTTACAAATCTCAGGAAGTTACGGTCGGCAATCGCTCGGCTGTCAATTTTGCCATTGCAGAAGATAATACGAAAATCGACGAGGTGGTTGTCGTAGGTTACGGTACGTTGAAGAAAACGCAGCTGGTAGGTGCTGTCGAGAACCTCTCCGGCGAAGCGCTCGAAGGACGTACAAATGCCAACATTACCCGTTCGTTACAGGGGCAGATCCCGGGTCTGAACATCATCCAGACCGACGGTAAGCCCAACCATCAGGGTTCGGTATACGTGCGCGGTAACGCGACGGGTTATCAGTCGCGTAAGAGCGGTACGAACGGTGCAGGTACGAAGCACTCGATCGGTCAGGGCGGTTCGGCTCTGGTGCTGATCGACGGTGTCGAAGGCGACCTGACGACAGTCAACCCCGAAGACGTCGAGACGATTTCCGTGCTGAAGGATGCCGCTTCGGCTGCCGTATACGGCGCTCGTGGCGCATTCGGTGTGATTTTGGTAACGACCAAAGCAGCTAAAAAGGATCGGGTTACCGTAAACTATAACGGTTCGTTCTCCATTAATCGTCGTACGGTGATTTGGGAAGACCATCTAGTATCCGACGGTTTGCAGTGGGCGGAAGCTTTCGCCGAGTTTTTCCAGGGTAATGACCGTACTCCCCAGTCGTCGGGAACGTTCCCCAGCGATGTCAACAAGGAGATCGGCTTCTCGCAGGCTTATCTCGATGAGTTCCGTCGTCGCAAGACCGATCCTTCCTACGAAAAGTATGGTAATTTGTACGGCGACCTGAGCGAATTGGGCTCTCCTACCAAAAAGACCGTTTATTACGGCAGCACGGATTGGGTGGATATGTATCTGAAGGACTATAACTTCACGCAGACGCACAATATTACCGTATCGGGTGCCGGTGAACGCTCTTCATTCGCGATTTCCGGTCGTTATTACAATCAGGACGGTATCTATAATATTGGTGAGGAGGATTTCAAGTCCTATAACCTGCGCGCCAAGGGCGATGTGAAAATCACCAAATGGCTGACGTTGGCCAACAATACGTCGATTTTCAGCCGTAAATACCATCAGCCTTTCGTCGTAAGTGGATCGATGCCTATCTGGCGTCAGATCGAACACCGAGCTCAGCCGCTCTATCCGGTGTATAACGAGGACGGTACGCCGACTTACGCCGCCGCCGCAATGGTTTATGAAGGGTGGTCGCGAGATGAAGCCTACCAGGAGGATAACAAACTCGATGCGATCACGACGACGACTTTGACGGCCGAGCCGATTAAGGACGTATTGAAGGTTTCGGCAGACTTTACCTACAAGGCTATCCGTTCGAAAAAGGATCGTCTTTCGCCTACCCAGACGGGTTATACGACGGCAGGAGAGCCGCATGAATACAATCCGAACTCTTATAAGTCGCATTGGACATACGATACCGATTATGTCGCATCGAACATTGTTGCGACGTGGACTCCTAAATTGGGCGAGAATCACAATCTGAACGTTGTGGGCGGTTGGAATATCGAGAAGACGAAGTATCGTAACACCTATTTGCAGCGTAAGGGTATCCTCTATCCGTCGCTTCCTTCGTTCGAACTGATGGATTCGTCTGAATACAGTGTATCCGACAGCGGTTACGATAAATCTATGGTCGGCGTCTTCGGACGTATTAACTACACTTTGCTCAATCGTTACATCTTCGAGTTCGCAGCTCGTTACGACGGGTCGTCGCTTTTCCCGACCAATCAGCAGTGGGGTTTCTTCCCTTCGGGTTCGATCGGCTGGCGTATTTCGGAGGAGCCGTGGATGAAATGGTCGCGCAACTGGTTGGATAACTTCAAGATTCGCGCCAATGTGGGTTCGTTGGGCAATGCTTCGATTGATCCGTATCAGTTCTTGTCCCTGATGCGTACGAGCAATAGCGCTAGCAAATCGATCGAGAAGTCGTCTATCTTGATTAACGGCGAGCAGGTTCCTTACACTTCCTGGCCTACGATGGTTCCGGCGTCGTTGACATGGGAGACTGTTACGACGTATGATATCGGTGTCGATTTCGACTTGTTGCGTAATCGTTTGTCCGGGTCATTCGATTACTATTGGCGTTATACCAACGATATGTTGATCAATGGTCCCGATTATCCGCAGGTGCTTGGTGAGACTTCGCCCAAGGGCAATTTCGGTGCATTGAAGACCAAAGGCTGGGAGGCATCGCTTTCGTGGCGCGACAGCTTTAAGGTCGGCGGAAAACCGTTCAATTACAATGTGAAGGTCAGCGTCTGGGACAGCCGCACCTGGGTGAAGGATTACTACAACTCCGATGGTGCGATCTACTCTTACTATAAAGGCCAGGAATTGGGCGATATCTGGGGCTTCCGCACCGACGGTTATTTCTTGACCAATGAGGAGGCAAACAACTGGGCAGTAGATGCATTCCATAAGAATGGCAACAATTTCCGTGCGTTTGCCGGTGACTTGAAATTCCTCGATCTCGACGGTAACGGGAAGATCGAAAACGGAGGTGAACGTCCTACGCTCGACAACCATGGCGATTTGGACATTATCGGCAATACGACGCCGCGCTATCAGTATGGTATCAATCTGGGCGCGAACTGGAACGGTATCGGTTTGAGTGTCTTCGTTCAGGGTGTCGGCAAGCGCGACTGGTATCCGATGGTCGAGTCCGGTTTCTTCTGGGGTATGTACAACCGTCCTTACGGTTATTTGCCGAAGGTTCATACGACCGATGCAGTCATTATGGATTACAGTACCGAAAACTGGCGAGTAACCAATCCGGGGGCATATTATACCCGTCGTGTAACCTATGCGGCCAATCGTAACGTCGGACCTCTGACTTATGAAAACGATTATTATCTGCAGGATGCATCGTATTGGCGTATCAAGAACATTACGATCGATTACACCTTCCCGCAGGAGCTGACGCGCAAGATCCGGATCGAGAAGTTGAAGATTTATGTATCGGGCGATAACATTTTCACCCATTCGCCGCTCTTCAAGCATACCGATATGTTCGATCCGGAAACGATCGGTTTCGGTGATAGCGATTACAATGATACTACCGGCGGTTTGGGCGGTGTAGGTCAGGGTTACAGCTATCCGATGCTGAAGACGTGGACGATCGGTTTGAATGTCACTTTCTAATGAATGTTAAATTATGAAAAATATTATTAGATTATTTGCAATAGGGGCCGTTGCCTTCACCGGAGTTTCGTGTGAAGACTTTTTGTCGGCGGATCCGGTGAATAGAGTTTCGGCCGAAGCCTTTTTTGTTTCGGAATCCGATTTACAGTTATATTGTAACGGTCTCCTCGAATCGTATTGCCCGTCGGCGAATACGATTGGTATGGGAGATAGTTATACAGACTTGACCGCCAGCAAATCGGGTACGGATTATTACAAACCAGGGGCAGCATGGGATGCAGGTAAGCAGACCGGTTGGGATGTCGGTGATTGGAGAAGTATCCGTCGTGCCAATATTATGCTGCGGGACATGGTTCGTGCCAAAGAGAATGTTTCAGAGGTCGTTTATAATCATTATGAAGGCGTAGCGCGTTTTTGGCGGGCTTATTTCTATTATAGCAAAGTGAAGACGTTCGGCAATGTGCCGTGGATCGACCAGGTCCTCGATGTCGACAACGCGTTGCTTTATGCCGGCCGCGACGATCGCGAATATGTGATGAGCAAAGTGTTGGAAGATCTGAATTTCGCTTGCACATATTGTTCTACCGATACGAAGACTTACAAGAACGTGATTAATCGTTGGGTAGCTCTGGCTTTCAAATCGAGAGTTTGTCTTTTCGAAGGTACTTATCGTAAATATCACAAGGTCAATCCGTCGACGAATCAGCCTTGGAACAATAAGTATGAGAGTGCCGATGATTTCTTGCAGGAAGCTGTCGATGCCGCCAATACGATTATGACGGAGGCGGGGTTGAAGTTGCACAATGACTATCATGCCTTGTTTACGACGTCGGCTTTGGGCGATATCAATGAAGTGATTTGGTATCGCGAGTACAAGACGAGTGACGGTCTGAATGTATGGAACGACCTGACGTTGAATTACAATACTTCTACTGCAAGTCAGAAGGTTTCGCCGACGAAGGCCTTGATGAACATGTATCTCACGACCGACGGTACCCCGATCGAGTCGGATCAGGTTCCGATGAGCAAAGAGTTTGAAGGCCGCGATCCTCGTCTGAGCCAGACGGTTCATGCTCCGGGACACGAGTGGACGTACGGCGGTGTAACCGGGCCTAAGCCTTTGAACTTCACGCACGTCGTTACCGGCTATATGTTTATGAAATGGAGTCAGGAGTTCGAGAACAACTACACGACTGGGCGTGGCGATAATTCCGTACCTATTTTCCGCCTTGGAGAAGTTTTGCTCAACTATGCGGAGGCGAAAGCCGAGCTCAATAACGGTTCGTTATCTCAGGAGGACTGGAAATTGACGGTAGGCGCGTTGCGCGATCGTGCTGGGGTTAAGAATATCTGGCCGGAAGATACAGCGAACTATAAGCCCGATCAGTGGTTGATCGATTATTATGCTCAGGCAGAGGGCGCCGCTATTACGAATCTGTCGAATACGATTCTCGAAATCCGTCGTGAACGTGTTACGGAGCTGATTCTCGAGAACCTCCGTGTCGATGATCTTTATCGCTGGCATTGTGCGAATCTGATCGCTCTTCGCGATACCGAGAAGGGTTGGAAGGGTGTATACTTATCGGCTGATGAAGTTAAGAACGGTATGGAATTCAACGGATACACGTATACCTTTACTGCGGCGGATACCAATCCTAACAACTATTGCATTGGTACCAGCATGAGTGATAATAACTGGACGCTGACCGACGGCGATCACGGTTATCTGGTATACCACGAAGATTTACGTTTCGACGAGCGAATGTACGTGCGTCCGATTCCTTCTGCGGCATTGTCATTGAATACCAATTTAGGCCAGAACTACGGTTGGGAACAGTGATCTTTGCAGGAGAATAGAGTTTGATTAAAAAGATAAGTGGTCTTTGTTTTACTCAAAGATCGCTTATCTTTCTAAATAGTACGCGATTTTATTTACTGTGAATCCAAATAAGGAAGGATTATATATGTTAAGAAAGTTTTATTATCTGTTTTTGACGGTGGCTTTGCTGGGCGGAGCCGCTTGTTCGAGTTCCGATTCTGATGACTCGGATCCTACGCCTCCCGAGGGTGAGACGGTCCTTGTCGGTCAGATCTCGGATGCTACGACGGGGAAAGGTATTGCCGGCGTTCCCGTGACGGACGGCTATACGTTTACTACTACGGATGCCGACGGTAACTACCGCCTCGTAGCGAACCGTTATTGCCGCAATGTCTATTACGTTACTCCGGCGAACTATAAGGTGGCTCTCGATCCTTCCTCCAAGTTGCCGCTGTTCTATTCGACCTCTACGATTCAGCGCTACAAGGAGAATCGCAACGATTTTAAACTGGAACCGCTTCCCGCTGTCGAGGAGAATTTTACGCTCGTCGCTATCGGGGATCCGCAGTGTAAGACGGATGATGATGTGACTCGTTGGGAAACGGAGACGATTCCCGATATCAAATCCACACTCAAAAGTGCACAGGAGGAAGGTCGGTGGACGAATGCCTATGCCGTTACATTGGGCGATATTACGTTCGACAATACGGTGCAGTGGGATCCGATGAAAAAATCGATGTCGAACATGCAGATCGGGACGGATTATCTGCCGATCTTCAACTGCATGGGCAATCACGACCACGATGCCTCTCAATCGACTCCATACGCTGCTCAATTGAACTATGTCCAGCGTTTCGGCCCGGCCGACTATTCATTTAATAGAGGTAAGGCACATATCGTTGTGATGGATAATGTCGTTTGCACGAGATCTACGGGTTCGACGTGGAATTATGAAGCCGGACTTCTGGATCAGCAGTATAATTGGCTGAAAGCCGATCTGGACCTGGTCGAGAACAAGGCGGACAAGATTATTTTCTTTTGTGCCCATATTCCTTTCCGTAACGGGGGAAAGAACACGGGATCGAATGTGAATGAAGACAAGCATTATGCGGATGTCCTCAATTTGTTGACGCAATTCAAGGAGGCGCATATCATGATCGGACATACGCATTATCCGCAGAATTATATTCATACCAAGTATGTGTGCCAGGGTGGTAAGCCTGTGTATGAGCATGTTCATGGCGGTGCCTGCGGTGCTTGGTGGTCGAGCAACCTGAATGTCGACGGGGCTCCCAACGGTTACAGCATCTACGAAATCAAAGGCAATGTCGTCGATAACTGGGTAGCGAAATCTACCGGACGGCCCGAGACGTACCAGATGCGTGTATACGATGGCAATGCCACCTATACGGGACAGAAGAAATACTCCTACACTTGGACGGGTGGCGGTACTGGCGCCGGTATCAAGACGAATGGCAATGTGGCATTGAAGGATTGTTTCGTCGTTTCGATTTGGAATGACGATCCCCAGAATTGGAAGGTGGAACTCGTTCAGAACGGCGTTGTTACGCCGATGTCGCGTATAAGTTCGAATATTGCTGATATGTGTGCCGTATCGTTCTTCTTTAACGAATGCGGCAAGACGACGACGACCTGGAACAAGGCATTGCAGCATTATTGGTACGTCAAAGCTCCCGGAGGAAATCCCTCGACTGAAAAGGATTGGGTCGTACGTGCTACGCAGACGATTCCTGCAAGCGGGAAGACCAATGTCTATGAAGCAGCTGCTTTCCAGACCGATTTTTCGGGTTTCGCAGCTAATTGATCCATAGAGGTTGTATTTAAAGCGGTGTGCCTATTAGGCACACCGCTTTTTTGTTGGTATGCAGGGGTATCCGTAATATATTTCGTCCGGATATCGCTGCACCACGGGATGTAAATATTGGGATGCTCTGAGTACGAATGTTCTTGGATAAGAATCATTCCGCTTCTGGCGATCGGAAGCGGGATGATTCGGCGGATTGTCGAGGATTGCTTTTCGAAGGCGGTCCGTTGCCCGGTTGTGTTCTCCTATTTCACCTTGCTGCTGCCGACCATGCGGTATTTTTCGCAAAGCAGCTCCACGACCGGCGCCACGGCTTTTGGGAAAACCTTTCGCAGGTCGATCTCCTCGCTTTCGAGCAGTACGCCTTTGAGCGCGCGCATGAAGTTGTCCTTGATCTCGGTGGCGAGGTTGACCTTGACGATGCCGTTGGCGATCGCTTCGCGCACCATGTCGTGGGGGATGCCCGAACTGCCGTGCAGCACCAGCGCCGCGTCGGTCGCCGCATGGATCTGCGCCAGCCGTTCGATGTCGAGCCGCGGAGTCTGCTTGTAGAAGCCGTGGGCCGAACCGATCGCCACGGCCAGCGCATCGACGCCGGTCGCTTCGACGAACCGTGCGGCCTCTTCGGGTGTGGTGAAGCCTCCGCCCTGCGCCTGTCCCAGTTTGGCGACGTAGCCCAGCTCCGCTTCGACGTTCACGCCGTAGGGGCGTGCCAGTTCGACGATCCGTCGGGTCGTCGAGACGTTCTCGTCGAACGGACGTTCGCTGGCATCGATCATCACCGAGTCGAATCCTGCATCGAGACACCGCTCGACCAGTTCGACCGATCCGCCGTGGTCGAGATGAATCCACCCTTCGACGCCGTAGTCGGCGATCGCCCTGCGGCCCATTCCGACGGCCTGTTCGAGCCCCATATAGTCGATCGAGCTGCGCGTGAGCTGCAACAGCACGGGAGCCTGCATTCGCTGCGCAGCCTGCATGACGGCCGTGAGGGTCTCGAAGTTATAGAAATTGGTCGCCAGCACGGCCGTCCGGTCGCGCTGGCATTTTTTCAACAGTTCTTTTACGTTCATTACAGCAGGTTGTTAAGGTCGACCAGATTGAATGCGTAGAAATACTTGTCCATATCGTGTTCGATGCGGCCGAGTACCACCTCTTCGGGGTCCATTCCCACACGGCGCAGGTTGTCGTAGAGCCGTTGGCGCGCTACGAGCGCTTCGGGTTCCTGCCAGATGTAGCGGCAGCCGGTCTTGACGAGCCACGTGCGGCGCTCGGCGCTCAGTGCGCCGAATGCCGATCCTTCTTCGGCGGGCAGCAGCCACTTCTTCCAGCGGCCCGACGCTTCGACCAGTCGTTCGAGTGTCTCGGTGATGCGCGAACGCATGGCGATACGTCCTTCGGCCAGGAGCTTCTGTTCGGTACGTTCCAGTTCGGCCAATCCGTCGTATTCGCTCATCGTGAACTCCGGGCCGACGTTGGCGGCGCCCATGCCGCACAGCGGGTAGTCCTGCGGGTTGCTTACGCCGTCGGTGTAGTGTCCCTTGATGTAGCTGCCCAGCGGACGGACTTTCGCCGTGAGGCTGCGGGCTACCTCCGTGTCGAAGAGGGTCGTGTGGAGGTCGGTTCCCACCTTGCCCACGATGAAACAGGGCCATACGTCGGAGAGCCCTTCGCGCGCCAGTCCTGCTTTGAGTTCGGCGATGAAGGTGTCGAACGTCCGTTCGTCGGCCAGGCCGCCGTGCACCTCCTCGGTTCCCACCTCGTAGGAGATTTCGGGCAGCCCCTTCGCACGGCGGAAGGTTTCGCAGTGCCGGATCAGCTCCACCGTGCGGGCGGCCACGAGACGGATGTCGATCGTCTGGCCGGCCGGTACGTTGATGTCCACCGTCGGATCGACGTGGATCAGATCGTACCCCGCCAGCAGCGCCGCTTCGAACGAGCGCTTCACCCCGTCCATCGCGGCCTCGGTCGACCACTTCTCGGTGCGCTGCTTGTCTTTGAGCCACGGACCGCCGTGGTCGATGGCCACGATATAGATTCCTTCGAAGTTGACGGCGGCGGCCTCCATGCGCACGAGCTTCACGAACTCGTCGGGCCGCATCCCCGTGTACCCGCCGTCGCAATCGATCTGATTGAGTGTCGCGGCGAAATAGATCGGCGCGTTGTTGCGCTTGGCGGCACGGAAGGCGGCCTTGATGACCGCCGTCGAATTGGGACAGGCGGCGAAGAGGGTGCGACGGATGCCGGTTTCGCGTTCCAGCTCCGCGATGCGTTGCAACAGTTTTTCGGTTTTTGCCATAATCGTTGGGTGTTGATGGTGCCGGGTTTCGTCAGACGGGGGCGGCCGGAGACCGCTTCCTGCGGAAGTGTTGTCCGCCTCCTGCGGTCGGAAAGGGGGCTGCGACCTCCCTGCCGGTGATACTATCGGTTGATGAACATTACTTTGTTGAAGAACTCCTTGCGCTCACGCATGACGCCGAACGCCTTGTCGGCCTCCGAGAGCGGGAAGCGGTGCGAGATGAGCGGACGCACGTCGATGCGGTGCGACGCGATGGCCGCGAGCGCCGTGCGCCATTCGTTGCGGACGTCGTTGTAGCTGCTGTTCCACGTCCCTTTCAGCGTGAGCTGCTTGCGCAGAATCTCCCAGTAGCCTTTCTGGGTGAGGGTCATGTCGCCGGCGGGATTGCCCATCGAGACGACCGTACCGAAACTTTTGACCGCTTTGAGGGCCTGCTCCCACGTTTGCGCCACGCCGGCTCCTTCGATGCAGGCGTCGGCGCCCCGGCCGCCGGTCTGCGTGCGGATATACTCCACCGGATCGGTCTCGCGCGAGTTCACGGCGTCGAATCCCTGTTTGCGCGCGAATTCGACTTTGGTCGGATCGATGTCGCACAGGATGACGCGGAACGCGCCGGCGGTTCGAGCCCACAGTCCCAGCATGATGCCGATCGGGCCTGCACCGAACACGGCGACGGTGTCGCCGATGCCGACCGACGCCTGACCGATGGCGTGAAGCGCTACGGCGGCCGGTTCGCACATCGCGGCCTCCTCGTAGGAGAGCGAGTCGTCGAAGAAGACCAGGTTCCACTCCTTCACGGCGATGTATTCGGCGAAAGCGCCGTCGCGCCGCGAGCCGTAGTAGTCGTAATCGCTGCACTGTGCGTATTCTCCCACCTGGCAGGCTTCGCATTTGCGGCACGGCAGCAGCGGGAAGACTGCGGCACGACGGCCGACGAGCGACGGGTCGTCGGCTTCGACGATCTCCCCGGCGAATTCGTGACCGGGAATCGTCGGGAAATGGTAGGTTCCTTTGGTAAAGACGCGCGGCAGATCGCTTCCGCAGATTCCGCAGGCGTGCACTTTGAGCAACACCTCTCCCGCCTGACGCACGGGCATGGGCACATCCTCGTAACGCAGGTCGCCGACCGCATGGAGGTTGAGCGCTTTCATCGTATTTTTCATCTATTTATATATTTAGGTATAACGTCTTTTGTGCCGGCAGGCCGGAATCCGCTTCGGCATCCGTCGTCGCGTCTGCTGGTTGTCGTTTCCGGCCTTCAACGGTCTTACGTGTCCGCAAGGCGGTTATCGGAGTTTCCCGACTGCGTTTGCCGTACGCTTCCGATCGAATTCGATTTCGTTTTAATTCTATTTTCTTTCGAATGCTTTTACAAAAATAGAATTTAACTTTTAAAGTTGCAACTATTTTGCGGAAAAAATGCGTTGCGGTCATCGTCCGTCCGGAACCGTTCCGCGACCGGAGACACGGGACGCATCCGCTTTAATACGCCGGCGTTCGGCGATCTCGGCGTGGTTGGACGTTGCGTCCGGCGTCTCGTTTCGGCAGGGACTTCGGCATGCATCTCTTTGGGGTGTGACGGCTCGGAGGAAGGGCTTCCGCGTCTGCTTGGGTATGGACAGAGAGATCGCAGTGCGGACAGGCGGCGTGTGGAAGAGGACGGAACTGCGGAGAGCATCTGACGGCGGGGCGGATTCCGCCGCGATTTCTTCCGTCCTGCCATGTGCTTCGGTACGGGCCGACCGGATGTGGATTTGCAGAATCGGAATCGATTCGAAATTCGGCAGCATATTTTTACGATTTATTTCGATTTTCGAAAGGGGTGCGCGGGTATTATCGTTTCCGATAAATCCGCCGAAAGGTGAACGCAGCCGGCCTTTCCGGAGGATGGACAGGGCTTTCCGGAAATAAATGTCGGAAAAATAACGCTAAAAGCTTGCTATTCCACGCGGTTTTTGTAACTTTGTATCTTGGAATAGTAACTTACTAACTCTTAAATCGAATGAACAATACGCAATGTATTCTCGATGCTTTAAAAATCGCAACCGATACGAAAGCATTCGAACTCGGCGAGGGTGTTCTTCACCGTGCTCCGGCTCTTTTTAAGGAGTATTTTCCGAATCGGAAGGCCGTCATCGTCGCCGATAACAATACATGGAAAGCCGCCGGCGAAGCCGTCGACGCATCCATGCGCGAGGCTGGAATTCCCTGCGAGCGTTTCCTTATTGAAGAGGAGGAGTTTCATGCCGACTGGCCCTATGTGGAGCGGATCGACGAGATGCTCGACCGCACGGGGGCCGTCGCCGTCGCCGTCGGGTCGGGCGTCATCAACGACTTGTGCAAACTCGCGTCGTTCCACCACGGTCAGTCCTATCTTTGCGTGGCTACGGCCGCTTCGGTCGACGGTTATTCGTCGTCGGGCGCAGTGGTGTCGCGCGACGGCGCCAAACTCAATATCGAAACCCATGCGCCGCTGGTGATTCTGGCCGACGTGGGCGTGCTGGCCGCCGCGCCGAAAGAGATGACAGCGGCGGGTTATGCCGATCTGGCGGCCAAGATACCCGCCGGCGCCGAGTGGATGATCGCCGACCTGTTCGGTACGGAGCCGATCATTCCCGCTGCGTGGAACGTCTTCATGAACGATCTGGATGCGATGCTCGCCGATCCCGAAGGGGTGGCGGCCGGCAAACCCGAAGCGATCGCTTCGCTCTTCGCCGGTCTGACGCTGAGCGGCATCGCGATGCAGGTGGCCAAGTCGAGCCGTCCGGCGTCGTGCACCGAACACCTGTTCAGCCACGTGCTCGACATGACGCACCATCGCTACAACGGCAAGTTCCAGTCGCACGGTTTCCAGGTGGCGATCGGTACGCTCACGATGTGCGCCTTCTTCGACGAGTTCTTCAAGATGGATCTCTCGACGCTCGACGTCGACGCCTGCGTGGCCGCATGGCCCTCGCTCGAAGCGGAGCAGCGGCGTGCGCTCGATCTGTTCCGCGATTTCCCCGTGCCGGAGCTGGGGTATACCGAGATCACGAAGAAGTGGAACGACGCCGAGACGGTTCGCGTACAACTCACGCGAGTCAAGGAGAACTGGCCCGCCTTCAAGGCACGGTTGCAGGCGCAGTGCTATCCGTTCGAGAAGATGCGTGCGCTGTTCGCCGCCGCGGGCGCGCCGACCGATCCTTCGCAGATCGGTGTTTCGCGCGAGCAGTTGCGCAGCATGGTCGATTTCACGCAGTTGTTGCGCTGGCGCATCAATCTGCTCGATCTGGCTAAACGCGCACGGATTTACGATGAATTGGTCGCCCGCGTCTTCGGCAAGGGCGGAGCTTGGGAAATCGCATAATCGACGAGCCTTATGACTGCGGAACAGACCAAACGATTCAAATACTGGCAGTGGCGGACGATCATCGGAACGATGATCGGTTACGCCATTTTTTATTTCGTTCGCAAGAACTTCTCTTTCGCCATTCCCGGTCTTACGGCCGAGTACGGCATCTCGAAAACGACCTTCGGCGTCATCATGACCCTCGTCGGGCTGATCTACGGCGTGTCGAAATTCGTCAACGGCGTACTGGCGGACCGCACCAACGGCCGTTGGCACATGGTGACGGGCCTGTCGGTGTGTTCGGTCATCAACTTCATTTTCGGCTGCGGTGCGATCATCTGCGCATGGATTACGGGGCAGACCTACGGGACGACGTTCATCCATACGCTGGTCGTCCTGTTCGGCGTGCTGCTGATTCTGAACAACATGTTCCAGGGGTGCGGCTTCCCGCCGTGCAACCGCCTGATCACGCATTGGGTTCCGCCCAAGGAGCTGGCGACCAAGATGTCGATCTGGAACGCTTCGCACTCGATCGGCGCCTTCATCATCGCGATCTTGTGCGGGTATCTGATGGGCCACACGGGTACGGATATGACGGGCGATCCGGAGATGCGGCAGCGCGTCGTGGAGAATACGGCGAGCATCACCGAAAAGATGGACGCCGCTTCGGCCGAAGCCTATGTCACCAATGCGTTGCAGCATGTCGGCGCCTGGCAGTGGACGTTCTGGGTTCCGGCTGCCATCGCGGTGCTGGGCGTGATCTTCATCATCGTTACGTTGCGCGATACGCCCAAGTCGGTCGGCCTGCCCGAATTGGAGGGCACCAAGACGCAGCTCGACGAACACGATTCGTCGGAGGAGTTCAAGGCGTTCCTGCGCAAGAAGGTCTTCCTCAATCCCATGATCTGGGGGTTGGCCGTGGCCGACTTCTTCGTCTATATCGTGCGTTTCGCCGTGCTCGACTGGGGCCCGACCTTCTTGCAGGAGTCGCGCGGCCTCTCGTCGAGCATGGCCGGCTGGACGGTCGCCATCTTCGAAGTGTGCGGTATCACGGGCATGCTGCTCGCGGGTTGGATCTCCGACAAATTCTTCGGGGGCCGCGCGCAGCGCACCTGCGTCTTCTGCATGGCGGGCGTGATCCTCTTCATCTCGCTCTTCTTCGCCCTGCCGGAGTCGACCGATCCTGTCGTGCTGCTGATGATGCTCGCCGTGGCGGGATTCTTCATCTACGGCCCGCAGGCGCTCATCGGCGTCATCGCGTCGAACCACGCCACGAAGAAGGCCGCTTCGACGGCCAACGGCGTGGTGGGTATGGTGAGCTACGTCAGTGTCGTCGTTTCGGGCTGGGGCTTCGGCTTCATCTCCGACCACTTCGGCTGGCGCTGGGTCTTCATCACGATGATCGCCATGGCCGTGCTCGGATTCCTGGTGCTGCTGTCGATGTGGAACACCAAGAGCGACGGATATGAACACGACGCCGCCGAAACCAACTAAAACCTTATAAGCCTATGAAAAACTTCTTTTTGAAACTGGGTATCTGCGCATTGGCGCTCACCGGTGCCGCCGAGGCGTTGGCGCAGGAGCAGGTCATCCAGCTCTTCGCCCATCGGGGCAGCCGTTTCGAGTACGACGAAAACACGCTGCCGGCCTTCAAGGCCTCCTACGACGCAGGTCTGCGCGGTTTCGAGACCGACATCCGCATGACCCGCGACGGCGAGCTGGTGATCTCGCACGACGAGACGCTGGCACGTCTGACGCCCTGCAAGCGCGTGGTGGAGACGATGACGGCCGACGAGATCCGCAAGGTCAAGACCAACCAGGGCAACGACCTGATCTTCCTGCCCGAGCTGGTGGACTTCTTCGCCGACAAGGACAACGTATACATCGAGTTCGAAATGAAGACGAAGCCGGTCGAGAGTTATCCCGAAGAGCGGCTGCGCGAGTACTGCGAGAAGGTGTACAACACGGTGATGGCCAAGAAACCCGCCAACTCGCTCTATCTGTTCACGTCGAGTGACAAACGTGCGCTGAAAATGATGCGTTCGCTCCACCCCGACGTCGATCTGCTGCTGATTATTTCGAAGCCGATCTGCGAGGAGACGATCCTCGAAGCGATCGACATGGGCATCAAACGGTTGGGCTGCCGCATCGAGGGCACGTCGAAGGCGATGGTCGATCTGGCGCACAAGGCCGGACTCTATGTCTCGCTGTGGCCCGGTCAGTCGCCCGAAGAGTTCATGCGGGGTGCCTATCTGGGTGCCGATGCGCTCAACAGCGACCGTGCGGTCGAGGTCAAGAACTGGCTCGACAAGAACGCGCCGTGGATCAAGTATAAATAACGTCCGTTCCGTCGCAGGCCCGTTCGGCGTGCGACGTGTATAACGGGGACGTTCGGACGAGTCCGATCCTTGCATTACCCCCGCCGGAAATGTTTCCGGCGGGGGTATTCCGTTTGCGGGTCTCCCGACCCGTTTGCAGGTGCCTGTGCGGCGGCGTTTCCGGCTTCGGGGGAATGAGTTTCCGTGCCGCAGCACGGGAGGCACGGCGGCCGGAACGGCCCGCACCGGCGCCGGCCGGTGTGGCGGGGCTGCGGGCCGGTTATTTGCTTCTGATACGTTTGCGCCGTTTCTTCTCCACCTCCCGGTCGTGCTGCTCCTCCATCTGTTTGCGATAGATTTCGATCTTCTCATTGAGATGTGAAACGTCTTCTTTCAGCATTTTGCGGAACGTGTTCAGACTGACGGGAGCCTCTTCGATCACGAATTTGGTATGGATTTTCCATAGCGGGAGCTTCCCTTTGCGGATGTAGGGTTCGGCGAGGCGTTGGACGTATTGCGCCTGTTTGAGATAGCTGAGTCGTTCTTTGGTCACTTTCATACGATGATTCGTTAGCGGGTTAATCAATATAAAGTTCCGAAAACCGGCCGGCCGAAACAAGCAAAGCAACGTTTGTTGGTGGATGAAATATAATATTGTATAAGTAAATAATAAATTGTACGATCTTGTTTGCAGGAAGTTGCCGTTTCGGATCGCCGCACGGATCGTCCGAAAAGGCGCTCCGTGGCAGGATCGGCGCTGCGGACAATGCGCGGGCATAACCGCAGCCGACGGGAGCGGCCC
>OGPU01000506.1_pt1 | contig 44143 bp, 30 predicted proteins | sample 1552991 | NCBI WGS metagenome assembly OGPU01 (sample SAMEA2580296, study PRJEB22360) | human gut metagenome | biome: human gut; feature: human-associated habitat; material: faeces | place: Denmark | collected 2008/2010 | reverse complement strand
CAAACTGGAAACGATGCCGACCCCTGCACTTACGCTGGATCCGTTTGATGAGAAGAGGATCACGGCGGCAGAACCAAAAGATGTGGAACCGGTAGTGCTGGATCAGTCTATACTGACGCCGGAGGAACAGGCGATGGTGAACAATTTCGCGGCCACCATCGACGTTACCGATTCGCAGGTGGTGCTGCAGTACGGTGCCGCAGCGCAGAACAAGATTTCCTCTTTTTCGGAGAACGCGCTGAATTCGGTGCGCACCAAGGATATGGGCGAAATTGGCGAGATGCTGACCGGCCTGGTTACCGAGCTGCGCGGCTTTGATGCGCAGGAAAGCAAGGGCTTTTTCGGTCTGTTTAAAAAATCCGCCACCAAGCTCAAGGCGCAGTATGACGATGCGGCGAAAAACGTGGAGAAGATCTGCACGGCGCTGGAAAGCCATCAGGTGCAGTTGATGAAGGATATCGCGCTGCTCGACGAAATGTATAAGCTGAATCTGACCTATTTTAAAGAACTGTCGATGTATATCCTCGCAGGCAAACAAAAGCTTGAGGAGGTGCGCACCACCGTGCTGCCTCCGATGCAGGAAAGGGCCAAGGCCTCAGGGCTGCCGGAAGACGCGCAGGCGGCAAAGGATATGGACGACATGTGCAACCGTTTTGAGAAGAAGCTGCACGATCTGGAGCTTACCCGCATCATTTCGATTCAGATGGCGCCGCAGATCCGCCTCGTGCAGAGCAACGACACCATGATGACCGAAAAAATTCAGTCCACGCTGGTCAACACGATTCCGCTGTGGAAGAGCCAGATGGTGCTGGCACTGGGACTGGAGCATTCGCGGCAGGCAATGGAGGCGCAGCGGCAGGTTTCGGATATGACCAATGAGCTGCTTCGGAAAAATGCTGAGGCGCTGAAAACTTCGACCATTGAAACGGCTAAGGAGTCCGAACGCGGCATTGTCGATATGGAGACGCTCAAGCATACCAACGAGTCGCTGATTTCCACACTGGACGAGGTGCTTCGGATTCAGGATGAGGGCCGTCAGCGCCGCCGTGAAGCGGAAACCGAAATCGGCCGGCTGGAAGGCGAGCTCAAGCAGAAGCTGCTGGAGCTTCACAACGGAAAGCCGGAACCACAGGCCTAAAAGGAATACGGAAAAGCGCGCCGCCAGCGGATATCGCCGGCAGCGCGCGCTGGTTGTTTTTTTATTTTTCCGGTTTCCCGGCCGCTAACCGCCTTACCAGAAGCGGATCCGGATCGACATAGGCGGTGCGGTAATCGACGTAGATAACCCGCCCCGGCTTGGCGCCGGACGGCTTTCTGACGTGGCGCGCCTCGGTGTAGTCCACCGCCACCTGTGCGGAACCGGCAGCCTTCGAATGGCTGGCTGCGAGGATGGCCGCCTGCTCCAGCGTGCGGTCGGGAGGCGTACGCCCCTCCGTGATGACGATCACGTGGGAACCAGGCACATTTTTGGTATGAAACCAGACATCCCCTCCGCGGGCGGTTTTCAGCGTCAGCCGGTCGTTCTGCAGGTTGTTGCGCCCGACCAGAATGCGAAAACCGTCGTCCGAAACGAATTCCAGCGGACCGAGCGAGGGGGGCGGTTTCTGTTTTCCACGCTGGATGCGCAGATAGCCTCCGGCGGCCAGTTCCTCCCGCAGTTCGCTGAGTTCCCGCCAGGAGGAGGCACGGGAAAGCGCGTCAAACACCGTGTCGAAATACTGCAGTTCCTCTTCACCCTGCCGGATCTGTTCGGCCAGGATCTGCTCGGCGGTCTGGGCCTTGCGGTATTCCTTATAATATTTCTGCGCATTCTGCGCTGCCGAAAGCGCAGGATCCAGCGGGACGGTGAGCGCGGCACAGTCAGGATCATAATAATTGATCAGTTCCGCCGAAGAGGCACCCCGGGGAATGGCGTACAGGTTGGCATTGATCAGATCCGCGTAAATGCGTTTCTGCTCCCGCTTGGCGGAACGCGCCAGTTCTTCACGCTGATGTTCGAGCTTGCGTGCCGTGCGGTCGCTGGCGTTGGTGAGCAGCCGGAGAATATCGTGGGCGCGCTGTTTCATCCGCTCGGCGGCATCCCGCTCGGCGTAGAAGGCGTCGAGCAGCGCGGAAAAGCTGTTCATTTCCTTCCCGACGGCGTTCAGGCCGTACTGGGTGATCGGCATAAAGCTGAATTCCAACGGTGAACCGTCCGGTTTATACAAGATATACGGTTTCCGGTTTTCGCCGGTTTCGATTGCCTGCTTGACCCGGCCAAGATAAAAGACGAGCCGGCTGCGTTCTTCATTGCTCAGACTGTCGGCGGCGGTATCCCGCCCGCGGGTGGCCTGATGGGCAATTTCCCGGCAGATCAAGGGTGACAGCCCGTGTGCGATGGACAGCAGCGCCCGCGAAAGCGGTTCGTGCCGCTGCCGTACGTCCGCTTCGTCCAGATGAACGGCAAATTCTTCGGATGTGCAGGCGGTCAGATCAAAACGCCCGTTTTCCTCAGGCGGCGGGGCATAGGGCAGACCGGGCAGCACCGGGCGCACTGAGGACATCTCCATATCCACCCGTTTGATGGCGTCGAGGATGATGCCGTCCGTGTCGATGAGGATGATATTGCTATGCCTTCCCATAATCTCTACGGCTAGGGTCAGCCGGACGATGTCGCCGAGATCGTTGACGCAGTCGAAATCAAAATACAGCGCCCGTTCCAGTCCGGGCTGACGGATGGCTATCAGCCGTCCGCCGGTCAGCCGTTTGCGCAGCAGCATGCAGAACATAGGGGGCGTGTCCGGGTTCTCCCGGGAGATCTGGGTGAGCTGGGGCCGGGGGTGGTTGGGGTTGGCGGACAGCAGCAGGCGCACGTTCCCGTGGGCGGGGGTGCGCACCGCCAGCAGGATCTCGTCCCGGCCGGGCTGATAGATCTTATCAATTTTTCCGCCGGTGACCGTCTGGTCCAGCTCGTGGACCAGGCCGGACAGGCAGAGGGCGTCTAACGGCATGGGATCACCTCAATAGAAATGCAGAGTGCAGAATGCAGAAATGCAGAATGGTTTAGGCGGGAATGTCCATAATGGCCTCAAAGAGCTGGTTGAGGCGGTCGGTGCGGCCCTGGAGGTAGAGCCAGCCGGAGAAGGCCTGGCCTATCATGTCGTAGGACGCCCGGGCGCAGATCTCGGGCACGCCGCCGAATTCCCGGTGTCCGAAGCCGGAGATGTGCACGATGACGAGCGCGGGGTTCACGCGCAGGAGCTCGTCGTCGTGTATGCCGAGCTTGTCGAGCCAGACCATGTTTTCGATGAATACGTCGCTCTCGCGGATGAGGCCGAGGAAGATCTCGTGCGCGTCGCGGCTGTCGGGCCGGAGCTCCAGGGTCATGGAGAGGCGGTTGCGCGCCTCCTGTATCCAGGCCGCGCCCACGCACGCGCCGTCCTCATCGCGGGCGAGGGGACCGAAGGTCCGGTATGTGTCGCCCGCCGAGGGCCGCTCTATCTGTATGACCTCCGCGCCGAACTCGGCCAGCATGCTCGCGGCAAAGGGCATGGCTATGAGCGAGCCGGCGCCGACGACGCGCATGCCCGAGAGCGGGCCGAACTCCGGGATGATGAATTTCCTTTCTGACATGTGTTCCTCCACTGCAAGAATATCAGCGCATACGGAATGTGCCCAACGGGCCCCGTAAAAGGCCCGCTGAGCACATAAAAGGAGTGAAAAGTATCGGGTATCAGAGTCCCCTGACGGGCCGGAACAGCTTGTCCGCGTTCTCGCGCAGCACGCTCTTTTGTATCTTGCCGGTGACGTTGTGCGGCAGCTCGTCCACGAAGGCCACATAGCGCGGCTTTTTGTAGCTGGGCAGGTTGGCGCGGCAGTAGGCGATGAGCTCCTCGTCGGAGAGCGTGCAGCCGGGGTTGAGCACTATGGCCGCGGCGACGGCCTCGCCGAAGCGGTCGTCGTCCACGCCTATGAGCGCGCAGTCGAAGATGCTCGGGTGGTTGCGCAGCACGTCCTCGACCTCCTGGGCGTAGACGTTCTCGCCGCCGATGACGCTCTGGCCGGGCGGCACGGGAAGGTGCACGTAGGCGTTCACATCCTCGGTATCGACATCCCAATTGGGGCCGACGAACTGCCAGTACAGGACGCTCACGTCATCGTATTGCATCACGGCGTTCGTGTAGGTGAAGTCGAAGACGAAGGTCTTCTTCGCGTCTTCGGTCGTCGAGAACGCATAGACCGTGTTCTCGGCCACGTCGACGGAATAGTGCCCGCTCGCAGGACCACCCGCCGTGCGCCAGGAGCCTTGGAAGGGTACTTCGACAAGCTGCGTGGTGACGCCGTTCTCATCGATGACAGAGACGCCGTTGACGATGGCCGCGCCACCGGGTGGCGGGTCGAGCACGGCGCCCGTAAGCGTATAGCGCCCCTCGAACTCATAGGTGCGCGCATCGACAACGTGCAAAGAGCCATCCTCGCCAACCGTCGCCTCGATGGTGTCGCTCGTGCACTCGTGGCTCTTGGCATGCGCGCTCGCGGGCACGACGCACATGCACATGGCGAGCCAGATTGCACATGCGACGATCAACGACAAGACAAAACGCGCCGGGGCAGTTTTGTCTGGTTTCGTGACGTGAGACAGATTGGACAGGTACGTCTGTCTCATTTGGCTTCGCGAATGAGACAGACGTACCTGTCCAATCTGTCTCACGTCACGCATACGCATCACGAGAAACTGACCTGCGGCGCGGTCGAAGCCGCGGCATCGGCCTCGAAGAGCTCGCGCTCCCTGAAGCCGAACATGCCCGCGAAGATGACCGCCGGGAAGGTCTGGATGCCGTTGTTGTACTTCATGACCGTATCGTTGTAGCTCTGGCGCATGTAGCTGATCTTGTCCTCGGTCTCGGACAGCTGCGCTTGCAGATCGAGAAAGTTGGTGGACGCCTTGAGGTCGGGATAGGCCTCACTCACGGCGAAGAGCGTCTTGAGGGCGCCGGTGAGCATGTTCTCGGCTTCGGCACGTGCCTCGGGCGTCGTGGCGGCCATGGCAGCGGTGCGTGCCTCGGTCACGGCCTGCAGGGTGCCGCTCTCGTGTGATGCGTAGCCCTTGACGGTCTCGACGAGGTTGGGGATGAGGTCAAGCCTGCGCTGCAGCTGCACGTTGACCTGCGCCCAAGCGTTGTCGACACGATTGCGCATGCGCACGAGATTGTTGTACATCGCGATGAGCGCGATGGCGAGAATGACGACGATTACGACAATAACGATGAGGGCGATGGTAAGTCCGCTCATGGGGGGTCCTTCCAATAGGAGCTTTTCGTGCATTGTACCGTATACGCTGTGGGGCGAGGCGGGGTGAGACAGATTGGACAGGTACATCTGTCTCACCCCGCCTCGCGCCAAAAGTTACCTTTGCATGTCGAAGAGCCGGCTTTCCTTGACACTCCCCCCGCATCATTTACATTGAGCAGGAAATAGTTCCGGTTGGCTCGCATCCATGCGGAACCGTGACGAGGGACGCACGACGCCCCCCGTGGGAGAGATGGGAACACCTATGAGCGATGCACTTTTATCCGTCCGCGGCCTCACGGCCGGCGTCGATGGCAAGGAGATACTCCATTCGGTCGACCTCGACGTCGAGGAGGGCGGCGTTCACGTCCTAATGGGCCCCAACGGCGCGGGCAAGTCCACGTTGGGCCACGTCATCATGGGCGAGCCGACCTATGACGTCACGGGCGGCACCATCATGTTCGGCGGCGAGGACGTCACCGATCTCTCCCCCGACAAACGCAGCCTCGCCGGCATGTTCCTCTCGTTCCAGGCGCCCGTCGAGATTCCCGGCGTGCCGCTGTCGAGCTTCCTGCGCGCCATCAGCTCCGCACGCCCCGAGCTCGACATGAAGCGCAAGGAGTTTCGCAAGCGCGTGCGCCAGCTCGCCGACGAGCTCGACATGGACCGCGCCTACCTCGACCGCGAGCTTGGCGTGGGCTTCTCGGGAGGCGAGAAGAAGAAGGTCGAGATGCTGCAGCTGCTGCTGCTCAAGCCGCGTCTGGCCATCCTCGACGAGGCCGACTCCGGCCTTGACGTCGACGCGCTCTCCGTCGTCAGCCGCGGCATGGAGCTCTACCGTCGCGAGTGCAACGGCACCTTGCTCGTCATCACGCACAACACGCGCATCCTCGAGCACCTCGACGTCGACAAGGTGCACGTCATGGTGCGTGGCCGCATGGTCGCCGAAGGCGATGCGTCCATGATCGCCGACATCGACAGCAACGGATTCGAGCAGTTCGAGTCCCTCGCGCAGGCACGATAAGGGGCCGCCATGACCGGACCAAGCGAAAAGAAGCGCACGCAGGTCGACGATGTCGACCGCAGCATGTACGACTTCGTGAAGGACGAGAGCAACCAGGAGCACCTGGAAGCCGGTCTCACGCCCGAGATCGTGCGCGAGATCTCCGAGAAGAAGGACGAGCCCGACTGGATGCTCGAGCTGCGTCTCAAGTCGCTCGACATCTACAACGGCTTTCCCCTCCCCACCTGGGGCCCGTCGATCGACGGCCTCGACATGGACCACATCGTCACCTACGTGAAGCCCGAGACCGACCAGCAGGCGAGCTGGGACGACGTCCCCGAGGACATCAAGGACACCTTCGACCGCCTGGGCATCCCGGAGGCTGAGCGCAGCTACCTCGCCGGCGTGGGCGCGCAGTACGACTCGGAGCTCGTGTACCACTCCATGCAGGAGTCCGCCTCCAAGATGGGCATCGTCTACTCGGGCATCGAGGAGGCGCTGCAGGACCCCAAGTGGGAGGGCATCATCCACGACCACTTCATGAAGCTCATTCCGCCCACCGACCACAAGTTCGCGGCCCTGCACGGCGCCGTGTGGTCGGGCGGCTCGTTCGTCTACGTGCCGGCCGGCGTGCAACTCGACTATCCGCTGCAGAGCTACTTCCGTCTCAACGCACGCGGTGCGGGCCAGTTCGAGCACACGCTCATCATCGTCGAAGACGACGCGAGTCTGCACTTCATCGAGGGTTGCTCGGCTCCCAAGTACAACGTCGCCAACCTGCACGCGGGCGCCGTCGAGCTCTTCGTGGGGCAGCGCGCGCACCTGCGCTACTCGACCATCGAGAACTGGTCGAAGAACATGTACAACCTCAACACCAAGCGCGCCATCTGCAAGGAGGGTGGCGACATCGAATGGATCTGGGGTTCGTTCGGCAGCCACGTGGGCTACCTCTACCCCATGTCCATCCTCAACGGGCGTGGCGCCAAGTCGAGCTTCACCGGCATCACCTTCGCGGGTGCGGGCCAGAACCTCGACACGGGCTGCAAGGTCGTGCTCAACGCGCCGCAGACCAAGGCGAGCGTCGAGACCAAGTCGATCTCGAAGGACGGCGGCGTCTCGACCTTCCGCTCGAGCGTGGTCGCGACCAAGAACGCCGAGGATTCCGCCGCGACGGTGAGTTGCCAGTCGCTCATGCTCGACGACCGCAGCCGTAGCGACACGATTCCGGCGATGGACGTCAAGTGCAAGAACGTCGACATCGGCCACGAGGCGACCATCGGCCGCATCGGCGACGACAAGGTCTTCTACCTGATGAGCCGCGGTCTTTCCGAAGAAGAGGCGCGCACGATGATCGTCAACGGCTTTGCCGAGCCGGTGAGCAAGGAGCTCCCGCTCGAGTACGCCGTCGAGATGAACAACCTCATCAAACTCGAGATGGAAGGGGCGATTGGCTAATGGAAGCGCGAGTTTTCGAACATGCGAGTGCGATGCCAGCTCCGACCTGGTATTTCCTGCACATGAACGACGCGACCATCGAGGTCGCGGGAGATCTGGCCCCTGCGCGCGACATCATCGTCGAGACCGACGCCACGCTCGGGGACGCCACTGCCTTCGTCGAGGCGATGCAGGCGGCGCAAAGCACCTGGGATGCAGCGTACGGTGACAAGCCCGTGCTGACCAACGCCGTCGACGAGCAGGCCGAGGAGCTCGGCGGCCTGGCGCTGTCCGCGTACCAGAAGAAGGCCGACGCGATGGAGCAGGCCAAGAGCCTGGCCGCCACCTTCGAGCAGGGCATGGGCGAGGAGGTGAGCGACTGGCTGCGCGAGTGCGCGGGCACCACGCGGGCCATCATCGCCCCCGCACGCTCGACATCCACGGCGACCGTGCAGATCACCGGCATCGACGCGGGCACGAACGTCGCCGCACTCGACCTGGTCGCCCACGAGGGCGCCGCGCTCGACGTCGCCATCGTCGTCGACTCGCCAATCGCGGGCGCCGGGCTCACGGGCAGCTCCATCCGCATCTTCGCGGCCGAAGGTGCGCACGTCACGGTGCGTCGCGTCCAGACGCTCGACGACAGCTGGACGGACCTCGACGACATGGGGCTGTTCGCCGCGGACAACGCGACCATCGATGTGCACCAGACCGTGCTCGGCGCAGGCAAGACCTACACGGGGCTTGCCGGTGACCTGCGTGGTTACGGCTCGACCATCAACGTCTACACCCACTACCTGGGCCACGGCGACCAGGAGCTCGACTTCAACTACATCCTGCGCCACCATGGCGCCAAGTCGACCTGCAACCTCTACGCTAACGGTGTGCTCGCCGGCTCGAGCAAGAAGACGCTACGCGGCACCATCGACCTCATTCGCGGCGGCAAGGGCGCCGTGGGCCACGAGGTCGACAACGTCTTGCTCGTCGATGAGGGCGTAAGCAACAAGACGGTTCCCAACATCCTGTGCAACGAGGATGACGTCATGGGCAACCACGGCGCGACCATCGGTCACATCAAGGCCGACCAGCTCTTCTACCTCGAGAGCCGCGGACTGTCGCCCGAGCAGGCCGAGCAGATGTTCGTCACGGCATCGCTCGAGGATGCCTGGCTCAACGCCGCCAACGAGGTCACCAAGCAGGCCGTTGCGCGCTTGGGCAACACGCTCGTGAACGACTTCGAGGAGGTCTACCTATGAGTTCGATCGACATCGTGGCAAACCCGTACAAGAAGGACTTCCCGCTGCTCACGTCCATGTCCGACCTTGCGTTCCTCGACAGCGCGGCAACCGCGCAGCGCCCCGCCTGCGTCATCGAGGCGCAGGACCGCTTCTATCAGACCATGAACGCCAACCCGCTGCGCGGCCTGTACGAGCTCTCCATCGAGGCGACCGAGGCCATCGACGCCACGCGCAAGCGCGTGGCGCGCTTCATCGGCGCCGGCGAGGAAAACGCCTGCGACGTGATCTTCAACCGTAACGCCTCCGAGGCCCTCAACATCGTGGCGCAGTCCTTCGCGCCGTGCGTGCTCGAGAAAGGCGACGAGGTCTGCATCACCATCATGGAGCATCACAGCAACCTCATCCCCTGGCAGCAGGTCTGCAAGAAGGTTGGTGCAAAGCTCGTCTACATGTACTGCGACAAGAGCGGCTTCATCTCCGACGAGGAGATGCAGGCGAAGATCGGTCCCAAGACCAAGATCGTCGCCGCCGCCCACGTCTCTAATGTCCTGGGCGTCACCAATCCCATCGCCCGTATGGCGCAGCTCGCGCACGAGAACGGGGCGTACCTGGTGGTTGACGGTGCGCAGTCCGTACCGCACATCCCCGTCGACGTCACTGAGCTCGGCTGCGACTTCTTCGCCTTCTCGGGCCACAAAGTCTTCGGGCCCTTTGGCGTGGGCGTGCTGTGGGGCAGGCACGAGCTGCTCGAGATGATGCCCCCGTTCCTCACGGGCGGCGAGATGATCGACGCCGTGAGCGAGCAGGATGCCGTCTGGTCTCCCACGCCCGAGAAGTTCGAGGCGGGAACGCAGGATGCCGCGGGCATCTACGCGACCGGCGTCGCGCTCGAATACGTCGAGCGCATCGGCCTTTCGACCATGGAAGACCGCGAGCGCGCGCTCATGCACTATCTTGCCGACCGCATGGAGGCGCTCAAGTTCATCGAAGTCGTGGGGCCCACGGATCCCGACGCGCGCTGCGGCGCCTTCAGCTTTAACGTCACCGACGTGCACCCGCACGACGTCTCGGGTATCCTGAGCGGCGAAAACGTCGCCATCCGCGCGGGTCATCACTGCGCCCAGCCGCTCCTTTTGTATCTGGGCATGCACACGTGCTGTCGCGCGAGCGTGGCGTTCTACAACGACGCGCACGATATCGACCGGCTCATCGACGGGCTCGAGCTCGTGGGAAGGATGTTCAATGTCTAACGGTTCTACCAGCAGCATCTATTCCGCTGCGTTGATGGATCACAACGCCCATCCCGATTACCGCTACGAACTCGAGGACGCGACGCACAGTCACGATGGCATCAACGCGAGCTGCGGTGACGAGCTCACCTTGTACCTGAAGATCGACGATACCAACGACATCATCGAGGAGGCCTCATTCACAGGGCACGGCTGCGCCATCAGCCAGGCATCTGCCGACATGATGGCCGGCCTCATCGAGGGCGAGTCCATCGACGAGGCCAAGCGCCTGCTCGGCCTCTTCATCGGCATGATCCAGGGCAACGAGCTTTCCGAAGACGACATCGAGGACCTCGACGAGGCCGCCGAGCTCCAATCGATCTCGCGCATGCCCGCACGCGTCAAGTGCGCCGAGCTCGCCTGGCGTACCCTCAACGGCATCCTCACCGAACGCGAAAACGAGAAATGAGACAAGTGCTCAGAGCAACTGTCTCATTTTCTTGCGGCGCGTCACGATGCAGATGACGATGAGGACCACGAAGCTTATTAGGGAAACTGCGGTTCCCAGAGCAAGGCCCGGCGGGAAGAACGTCAGCTCGAAATGATTTGCTCCAGAACTAATCGGTATGCCGGTTAGCGCGCCGCCGGCAAGAGATACGATATCGACTTTCTCGCCATTCACACACGCATTCCATCCAGGAGCTGCCGGCACGCTAATCATCATTATGCGCTCATCGGCCTCTCCATCCGGTGCATAATCAATATTGCCTTCGATTCTGTTGCCATCGAACACGTCTATGCTGGCCTGGAATTTGCCAAGGGTGCTCATTGCCTCCTCGAAACGGGACATGTCGAGCGCCCAGACAATGATTCTCGTGTCCTCGTCAAGCAACGCATCCGGAGTTATGACGATTCCCTCGCCTATCGCGGTTAGGCGCATCTTGACCGTCTGGCTTTCGCCAGACACGCCAGCGATACCGTAAATCGAGTCCTGGAAGCAGTAGTTCTCAGTAAAGGGTGCCCGGTTGTCCATCTCGATGCTGCAGATCTTGTCTCCGCCATCCACAACATAGGCATATCCCACACACCCTGCCGGAATCACCGCCTCGTACTCCCGTCCTGTAGGCGAGGAGGAGACCTCGGTTACCTCACATGACACATAGGGATTCAGTTCATAGCCAAGCAGGCTATTCACAAACACGTTCTGGCGCTGGAAGGGATTAGACGTCCCTGCAAATGAGAGCTCTTCGATATCGTCGTCTGCAACATATCCAAGAGAGAGAGCATACGGATTTTCATACAGGAGGGCGCCTTTGAGATTTGGTTCGGTCCAGATAGCCTCAAGGCCTTCGGGAGGAATGGTGGAATAAGCGTATTTGACACCAAGCAACGCATCGCTTGCGAGTATCGGATAGGCATAGCGAGTCGAGAATTCTCCCCGCATGGAATAACCGAGGTCATTGAGCAAAGCTATAGCGTTATTGTCATGAACGCTACTATAGGAAGATAGCTCGTCGTAGCCCATGGCCATGCCTTCATTCAAGGCGAACAGCGCGGAGCGCGAGTAGTTTTTCGCGATCCGATACGTACTCCCATCACTCTCGCGAAGGTCAGAAATCTCGGCCTTGGAATTAGCGACGTATTCCTCATGCGCCGACTGCGGATACCCCTGGTATAGATACTCCCATTCGGAGTGCACGGAGATCATGACATCGCATACAACCGCCACAGCCAGAATCACACAGACTATCCTTCTTGTGCAGTTACTGTGCGATCTTGCTCTGTTTCGTTCGTAGCTAACGAAGCTCGCCGCCATCCAGAGCATGACAAACAGTGCCAGAAACGTGATACGGCAATAGAAACCATTGGGAGCCCTGAATCCACACCAAATCATATACAAAGGCATGCAGAAGACACTGAGCAGCATAACGGCCAGAAGAGCAAGGCATGCAACCTTTAAATTGAACGGGATTCTGCGAACGAAGAAGAAGGCGACCGCTAACACGAGAATCAAAGTACCCGCGTAAAGCTGAGGCACGTCGTTCACAACCCATCCACCGCATATGAATCCCTTTGCAAATGCAACGATTCCACATGTGGAGAGATGTCGCGCAAAAAGACCAAGACCAATACCGAGAGAGCAAACGACAATGACGGCAACCAGAATCCAAAGTCGTGCGGCATGCCCAATCTTCTTGCTTCGCATAACAAACAGGACGAGCGCGATGGCTATTGCAACGAAGGCAAGGAGCGCGACCATGACCATCGGATGCGATGCGGCAAGATCAAGCGCACGGGTAACGAGGCCTCTACCCGGAGCGTCCACAACGAGCGAGGGTGATGTCCCTCCCGACATGGCCAAGACCGTTGGCAAGAACGTGAATGCCGACAGCAACAATGCCCCCAGAATCACTGCAACGAACGTGACTAGATTCCGGAGCACTCCAACTGGGCGTTTCGAGGATACTGCTGGCGCACGTCCGTCTGATGAGAGCGTATCGCATCCTATATCCACGCCGTTTCTGAACATCCAGAGTTCAAATACGAAGTACAGGAACAGGAAGAGAATCAACATGTAGGCCGTATACCAACAGCAAATAACCGCCAAGGCAACGGAAGCGATGAGCAGGCCCCACCGCTTGCTCCTGATAAGCCCGTACACGCCCCATGCGGCCAAAGGAAGGAAGATGAGGACGTCGAGCCATTCCGGATTGCGAAGCTGGGTTGCCGTCCAGCTCGACCAGGTAAATCCAAGGGCGAGGACGGAGCATAGGAAATACGAGAGTCCGAATCGCTTGCGGATGAAAAAGACCGTTGCAACTTGAACAAAGCCTATCTTCAAGGCAGTCACGAAGAAGACGAACTCCGTAATCGCGCCCTGTTCGAAAAACACGATGAGGAAGTTAAGCGGCGAACCCAGGTAATAACTGTACAGTCCCCATGTATTGTTTCCGAGAGCTTGGGACGTCGAGTAAAAAAGTGACCCTTCTCCCAGCAAGACATTCTGAAACCAGGTGAAGAAGTCGACATACTGAAACATCAGATCTTCGGTCAAAAATGATCTATCACCAAACGGATAGATTCCCGACCAGGCACAAGATACAATCAATATCCCGATGGCAAACGCGAAGTTCGCAACATAGACAAGCAACCTTGTCAGAAACTCTTTTCTCATTATTGATTGTCCCCAAATACGTGCCCGCGTTTACGTGATATTCAGTAACCGCCCAGGAATATAGCACAACGCAAGATGCGCAATTGGGACCGTATCAAATGGCACGTCGCAACAGTACATGAAACCAAACGAAAGCCGCCGGGGCGCTTTTGTCTGGTTTGCCTGGTCAGGCGCAGACGATGCCGCCGCCGAGGCACTCCTCGTCGCGGTAGATGGTGACCGACTGGCCGGGAGCCACGGCCGGCACGCGCTCGTCGAAGACAATACGCGCCAAGCCGTCCCTCGTCTCGGCCTGTTCCGCATCGTCTGGCGTCGCGACGCTCGCCTCGACGAGCGGACGGGTATGTCGCGTGCGCACCAGATGGCGCCCGGGTGCGGGCATGCAACCCGAAATCCAGCATAGGTCGTCGAGTACGAGCTCGCGCGTCCAGAGCGCCTCGCACTCCTTGTCGGCGGAGACGTAGACGACGTTGTCGGCCGTATCCGTCTTGACCACGTAGCGGGCAGGGCCGCCTCCCAAGTCGAGACCCTTGCGCTGACCGAGCGTGTAGAGAAAGGCGCCCTCGTGCCGGCCGAGCACCGTGCCCGTTTCGTATTCGACGATGTCACCCGCCTTGCGCTCGAGCTGCGAGAGCAGGAACTGCTGGATCGAGACCGGCCCGATGAAGCAGATGCCATCGGAATCGTGCTTGGTCGCGACCTCGAGCCCGCGCTCGGCGGCCATCTCGCGCACGACCGCCTTGCTCTCGATCTCGCCGATGGGAAACAACGTGCGTGCGAGCACGCTCCCGGGCACGCGCCACAGGAAGTAGGTTTGGTCCTTGTGTTCGTCGAGCGCACGCAGCAGATGGGCGCACCTCGCACCTGGAGCGTCGAGGAGCACGCGGGCATAGTGCCCCGTTGCGATGTAATCGGCGCCTCGCTCGAAGGCCTCGCGCGCGAAGACTCCGAACTTCACCTTCTCGTTGCACATGACGTCCGGATTGGGCGTGAGACCGCGCGCGTAGCAATCGACCAGGTAATCGACCACGTCACGCTTGTACTCCTCCTCGTAATCCCAGACCTCGAGGTCGATACCCAGCTGCACGGCCACGCGCTCGGCATCAGCAAGGTCCTCGGCCCAGGGGCACTTGAACCCCGGCAGATCGACCGACCAGTTGCGCATGTAGACGCCCGTGACGTCAAAGCCACGTTCGACGAGCAACGCCGCGGCAAGCGAGGAATCCACTCCCCCGCTCATGCCGACGATGACCTTTGCTACCATGCACGCCTCCTCAGCTTGCCACTTTCAACGGGAACGAAGATACCACGCATGCCATTTCGAGCGAAACGAATGAGACAAAACCGCCCCAGCGACTTTTGTCTGGTTTGCCCGGTCAGGCTACGCCATGCTCACACGCTGACGCTCGGCACGAACGACCTCGATGATGACCCGCGCCGCGTGCTCGACCTGTTCGCGCGTCGTGTCACGTCCGAGCGTGATGCGCAGGCTGCCCTCGGCGACCTCCGGACTGACGCCAATGGCCTCGAGCACGGGCGACACCGTCATCTTGCTCGCGGCGCATGCCGACCCCGTACCAACGTAGACGCCGCGCTGGTCGAGCAGGATGACCAGACGACGGGCGAGTAGACCGGGAAAGGAGACGTGGAGCAGATTATCCAGACGCGCGGCATCGCGCACGGTCCCCGCGACGACCACGTCCTCGAAGGCAGCCGCCAGCTGTCCCTGTAGCCAGTCGCGCAACTCGCGCAGACGCCTCGCCTCGGCATCGCGCAGCTCGCAGGCAATCTCGAACGCGCGCGCGAACCCCATGATGCCCGGTACGTTTTCCGTGCCGCTTCGCAGCCCGCCCTCCTGGCCACCACCGCACACAAGCGGATGAAGCTCGATGCCGCTGCGCGCCCAGAGCATGCCGACCTGTTTGGGACCGTACAGCTTGGCCGCGGACACGGTGACGAGGTCGGCGCCGAGCGAGGAGACGTTGAGCGACTTGAGCGCGGCCGCCTGCGAGGCGTCCGTGTGCAGGAAGATGGGACGTCCCTCCCCCGCCGTCAGACGACGGGCGCGCTCATCGACGATGACGCCCGCTATCTCGCGCAGCGGTTGGATGGTCCCGATCTCGCCGTTGGCGTAGGCGATGCTGACCAACTCGGTGTCGGAGCGAATCGAGGCGCGCAACACCTCGGGGTCGACAAGCCCCTCGCCGTCCACGGGCAAAAGCGTGCCCAGAGCACGCGCCTCCACGCAGGCGCGAACGCTCGCGTGCTCGATTGCGCTGGCGATGACGTGCGCGTCGGGCGCAGCCGCGGTCAGCGCGAGATTGTTGGCCTCGGTCGCGCCCGCGGTGAAGATGACGTTGGCAGGCTTGGCCCCCATGAGGTGCGCGATGCGCGCACGCGCGTCCTCGACATCCGCACGAACCTTGCGGGCGGGTGCGTACGATGCCGACGGATTGGCGAAGCATCGCGCGTGATACGGGGCCATCGCCTCGAGCACGCGCTCGTCGACGGGCGTGGCCGCCGCGTAGTCCAGGTATATGGGCTCGTTGGCAGTCATGTCATGCAGTTCTGTAGAGGCGTCCGGCTAGCCGAACAGTCTCTTGAACCAGCCCTTCTTCTTGGGCTTTTCCTGCTTGGAAGTCTTGGAATCGCGAGTCGCGTCACCGGATTTGCGCTCGTCGGCGGCGGCGTCGGCCCTGGGCGTCGTATGCGGGAAATCGCTCATGTACGAGCGCTCGCGCGCAAGGCGCTCCGCAGTGCTCTCGCTGCTCACGGGCACGTCGACGGGAACCGGCGTCGCCTCCTCGGCCTTCTTCGAGGGCTTGAAATGCTTGCCGACGGGTTGGTCGTCCAGGCTCGCATCCGAGTCCAAGGTGATGTCAACATCGGGATGGGCGCTATGCGCCGGCTTCGCCGGAACCGACGGGGGCTCTTCTCCGTCCTTCCCGTCCGCCTTCTTCTCGGATTTCTTCTTATCGGACTTGTCCTTCTTCTCGGACTTCTCCTTGCCCTTCTTGCCCGGCTTCTTGTCCTTGGACTTGCCCGACGTCTTGTCCGCCTCTTCCGCGAGCTCGATCTCGACGAGAATGTCATCGGCCTTTGCCCCTGACCCTGACCCGATTTCGGCATCTGTGTCGGCGGCAGAAACGTCGGCGATGTCGTCACCTTCGGCGAGCAGCTTGATGTCAGCGTCCATCAGGGCCTTGGGCTGCTCGATCGCCTCGTCGGCACCGGGCCGTCCTGCCATGGACATGTCCTCGGACTCATCCGCGACCTCGGCAACCGCCTCGGGCCTGACCGCCCATGAGGCAGACGCGTCACGCTTCACGCCCTGCAGCGGGTGCTCGATGCACCACTCCTGCATGCTGAAGCTCGTGTCGCAGGGGCACATGCCCTTGTCGCGGCTTTTGGCGACCATCACGTACTCGCCGCTAGGCTCGAGCGTTCGTGCCTTGACGTTGTCCTCGAAGATCTTGTCGAGGAACAGCATGATCGCCTCGCGCGCGCGACGCGTGGTGATGGGAACCGCCACCTCGACGCGATGCACGAGATTGCGCGTCATGAGGTCGGCCGAACCGACGTACATGCGCATGTCGTCACCCTCGCCGAAGACGAAGATGCGACTGTGCTCGAGGAACTGGCCCACGATGCTGCGCACGTGGATGTTGTCCGTCTTGCCCTCGACACCAGGAAGCATGCAGCAGATGCCGCGGATGTTCATGCGCACCTGCACGCCGGCCTGCGATGCCCTGGCAAGGCGATCGATGATGTCGCGTTCGGTGAGCGAGTTGCACTTGAGCGTGATGCGTCCGGCAGGGCCCTTGGCGATCTCGCGGTCGATGAGCTTGAGGATGGTGCGCTTGATGGCCACCGGAGCGACGAGCAGCCTGCGATAGTAGCCATTCAGGTTGCCGATGAGCATGTTCTGGAAGAAGGTGACGGCGTCGCGTCCGATTTCGGCATCCGCGGTGAGCAGGCTCAGGTCCGTGTAGAGGCGAGCCGTCTTCTCGTTGTAGTTGCCGGTGCCGATCTGCGTGATGTAGGTCACGCCGTCACCGGAGCGCTTGGTGATGAGGCATACCTTGGAATGGCACTTGTAGTTCTCCATGCCGTAGATGATGTTGCAACCTGCCTCCTCGAGCCTGCCCGACCAGTCGATGTTGTTCGCCTCGTCGAAACGCGCGCGCAGCTCCATGAGGACAGTGACCTCCTTGCCGTTTTCGGCTGCCTCCGCCAGATGCTGCGCAACGCGCGATTCGCTCGCCAGGCGGTACACCGTGATCTTGATGGAAAGCACGTCCGGATCGGTCGCCGCCTCCTGCAGCATGCGCAGGAAGGGATCGATCGAATCGTAGGGGAAGAAGAGCAGGCGGTCTCGTTCCTCGACCTGCTCGATAATGGAGCGACCGAGGTCGAACTCCTTGGATGCGCGCGGAACGAAGGGGGCATAGCTGAGCGCACCACGCTCCTTGACGCCCACGCGGCGCTCCAGACCGAAGGCCCAGTCGAGGTTGATGGGCGCATCGTAGCTATACATCTGCTCCTTGGTGAGCTTAAGGCGCTTGAGCAGGCCGGCGATGAGGAGCTTCTCCGGCTTTCCCTCGACCTCGAGGCGCACGGGATTGAGACGATTGCGCTTCTTGAGCAGCCGCGAGACGTGCAGACGGTAGTCGCCCTCGTCATCCGAGAACTTCTCCTCGTCGAAGCTGATGTCGGCATTGCGCGTGACCGAGACGATGCACGGTTCGGAAGTCTCGTAGATATCGAAGATCTTCTTGATGTGATGGGCAATGAGCTTCTCGGCACGCACGAAATGCAGCGGCTCGTCCGGATCGCAGATGATGGGCGCGATGTTGTCGGGGACGGGAACGATGCCGAGATGCTGACTGCCGTCCTCCTCGCTCAGAAGCGTCGCGATGTAGAGTTCCTTGTTGCGAAGGTGCGGGAAGGGATGACGTTCGTCGACGACCTGCGGGGAGAGGACGGGACGAATACACTCGCGATAGTAATCGCGGGCGAACTTGCGCTCCTTCTTGGAGAGCTTGTCGAGCTCGAGCTCCTTGAAACCATGCTCCTCGAGGTCGGCGACGACCTTCGCGTAGATCTCGTCGCGCTCCTCGACAAGCGGCCTGACCGCCGCGAAGACGGCCTCGAGCTGCTCGCGTGGCGTCATGTTGGTCTTGTTCTCGCGGATGTCGGGCGCGATGATGGAGAGGTCCATCAGACTGCCGACGCGCACCATGAAGAACTCGTCGAGGTTCGTGCAGAAGATGCTGATGAACTTGAGTCGCTCGAACAACGGGACGCTCGGATCGAGGGCCTCCTCGAGGACGCGCCGGTCAAACTGGAGCCAGGAAAGCTCGCGGTTCTGCGTGTACGAGTAATCGAGTTTCTTGGGTTTCCTGGGAGTCTCCGCATGCCCGTCCTCGGGAATGACGTCGGTCGGATTCCCGTCGTCTTGGATTTCGCCAACCCGATCGTCCGTATCGATTACCGCTTCCTCCGGGGTGATAACCTCGTCGATTGCCTCGATTTTCTCGGACGCGTTTTCGGACATGGTCTCTTGCATGCCAACTCCCCTCTCATCAGCCTAGCCTTTTGATATTACTACATCGAGAAGGCTAGTTGAGCAGCAGGGCGATGCCCCAGATGGCCACGAGGTGCGCGGGATAGTAGATGTAGAAGAGGTACTTGAGGTGCCAGGTTCCCCGTTTACCGTTATAGCAGGCCAGAGGAATGGCGGCGCAGAGGGAGAACCACTGTATGCCACCCATCCAGCCGTTCATCTGAATGCAGACGAAGACCATTCCCACCACGGCACACGCGAGCATGAGCCTCAGGCGCGTGTTGTCAAGTGCGTATTTGAAGAAAATGCGCGGCATGTAGCAGAACACGGGGAGCAGGATTCCCGCAAACCCGTAATCGACCGAGAAATCCGCCCCCGCCAGAAAAACGGGCAGCACGAGGGAGACGAAGGCGTCGAGGGCGAGCGCGCCGAAAACGGCCAGTGCACCCACGGCATCACGCCGCGCGTCGGCGAGCTGCAGGGCGTAGATCGTGATGATGGCGAAGACGAAGGTCGTCAGAATGCTCTGCTCGAGGCTCCCCATCGCGATGAAGAAGCCGAGCTGGCAGGCAAGGCCGAGCGCGAAGATGCCGCCGAGATAGCGTCTCTTGCTGTGCGTGTAGAAGCATCCCTCTGCGATCATGTACGCGAAGATGGGATAGGTGAGGCGGCCGATAATCCGCAGCACGAGGTACTGCGGCAGCAGCACGACGCCGACGTGGTCTATCGTCATCGTGACAAGTGCGAGTATTTTGAGCTGGTTTCCCGTCATCTCGAAGGGTATTCTATCGTTTCGTTCTATCGTGAACCGATGAGACAGTTGCTCAGGGACGTTGTCTCATTTTCTGCAGTGGAACAGGGGGACAATGAGACAACGTCCCTGAGCAACTGTCTCATCATCGATCCGTCCTTCCGGTATGTTCGGGAGATAATTTGGAGCTTCGCAAACGACATAAGGCACACGCGCGTCCGCTCAAGAATCTCGAAGAGCGCTACGACTGGTACGCGGACGCCATCGAGCTCGATGCCCCTGCTCGTGCGGGAAAATGGATCGAGACGCTCTGTCCCGAGGCCCGTGAGCTTCACCTCGACTTGGGCTGTGGCAAGGGCCAGTTCGCCGTTGCGCAAGCGCAACGCCATCCCGACGTGCTGTTCGTGGGCCTTGACTATGACCGGATCTGCATCGCGCGTGCCGCCCAGAAGGCATGCGAGCTCGGCCTCGAGAACTGCGTGTTCGCGCTCGCCGACGGCGAGGACCTGGATGCCTACTTCGCGCCGGGGGAGCTATCGCGCATATACCTTAACTTCTCGACGCCGCATCCGCGCAAGAAGCACGCATCCGAACGTCTCACGCATGTCGACCAGCTCATCGCCTACCGGCCGCTTCTCGCCGAAGGAGGCTGCATCGACATGAAGACGGACAGCCCGCCCTTCTACGAGTTTTCGCTCGTCCAGTTCGACCTGGCGGGTTATGACGTCACCTGGAAGACGACCGACCTGCACGCGACCGACGCGCTTGACAAGGATAGTCCCATGACCGAATACGAGGAGCGGCTCTGCGCCCTTGGCGCCAAGGTGCACGCCTGCCACGCAGTCAAAGCCGCACGCCCCTTCACCAACGAGCAGACGGCCGAGCTCTCGCTCTTCGAGTACCTACCCGATGACCTCGATTCACTCGATTACGTGCCCTACGGCATGGAGGGCTACGTCTTCAACATGCGCAACCGCCGCGCAAAGGAGCAGGGCCGCGTTTCATAACGTGGAACGTGGCTGGCTAGCCAGCCACGCGAATGAGACACATTGGACATCAACCCGTCACCGAAAAGTTTATTCATCAGAAAAAATAATAATTGCCAAATTTATATCCTGCTGTAAATATAATCTCGTTCAAGAACAGTTATCTGTTCGCAAAGGCACGACAAGGAGGATTTCATGAGGAAAAAGAGTCTGGTAAAGATGCTGACATGCGGCGCAGTCGCCGCTGGTCTCATAGCCGCTCTAGGTCTCACGGCCTGCGGCGGATCGCCCGCGAGCTCGTCGGCAAGCTCTAACGTCGAGCTGCAGGTCTTCGCGGCAAATTCGCTGTCAAAGGCCATGGACGAGGCACAGGAGCTTTACACTCAGCAGACGGGCGTGACCTTCGCCGACACCCAGTACAAGGCATCCGGCGAGCTCAACGAGATGCTCGCAGCCGGCTCCTATGCCGACCTCGAGATCACCGCATCCAAGGGCACCATGGATACCGCGGTCGAGAAGGGCTACGTGGACGAGTCAACCCGCACCGACATGTTCACTAACGAGCTCGTCATCGTCGCCAAGCAGGGTTCGAACCTCAAGGATGTCACATTGGCCGACATCGCGGCTGGCAAGTACAGCGTCTGTGTGGGCGATGACTCCGTCCCCGCCGGCAACTACGCCGCTCAGGCCCTCTCTACCGTGGGCGCTTACGAGCCTCCCGCCAAGGACGCAGGCAAGACCGGCAAGGACATCTCCGGCAAGGAGGGCAGCTACGTCGGCATCACCCCCATCCTGCAGACCTCCGTGGGCAACGTCTGCAAGCAGGCAGAAAACGGTGACGTCGATGTCGCCATCGTCTACAGCTCCGACGTGTATCGCTTCGGCGGCGTGGAGATCGTCGGCATCATCCCCGACGATACCCACAAGGCCATCGTCTACCCCGGCGCCGTGTGCAAAGACTCCAAGAACGCGCAGGCTGCCAACGACTTCATGCAGTGGTGCATCACCGACCCCGATGCCCAGAAGATCTTCCAGAAGTGGGGCTTCGACCTCTCCTAGCGAAGAAGTGACCATCGAGACGGCGCGGGTGGCTTACCGGTCATCCGCGCCGTTTGCGTATAAGCTCGTTTCAGATTATTCTCCTATACATATAATATTGCTACCCTAGCAGATGCGAGGCCGATGACCGACGGGGAGACGGGTCACCACCACCTCGAAAAGCGAGAGGGATCGACGTACATGCTTTCGAAAACCTTCACACGCCGCGTCTTTGGCATCATGGTCGCGCTCCTTGCCATAGCGCTTGCATGCACCATGCCCTGCCTGGCGCTTGCCGCAGATGACAGCCTCGGCAGCGTCGACGAACCCGCCAAGAGCGCCGATGGCAACGCCAGCGAGCAGAAGACCGTCAACGGCGTCACCGTCTCGTCCGAAGGCGATAGCGCCCTCATCGAGGGATGCAGCTTCGGCATCAACGACTTCTACCGCGCGCAAGCCGGCTCCAACAGGACGGTCGGCGATAGGTACTGGGGCTACAACTACTACATCGGCACCGAACCCGACAATCTCTCGGTCATATCGACCGGCGAATACGCCGTGGTCTACATTCCCAGGGCAACCCAGGAGGCCTTCGGCTTCCTCTACGATAACCATAACGACCAGGACTACATCAAGCGCTACTTCACCGCATTGGACGACGCGAACGCCAAGGGCTCCTCACGACTCTCCGACGTCTCCAAGTGGTACTTCACCGAGGAGCAGTCCTTCGAGGTGGACGGCGTCGTCTTCAACTTCGACCAGGAACTCGACGATGGCCGCTATTACGCCTACGTCATAGGCGCCGATGGCAGCGACGTGACCAACAGGGCAAGCGGCACCCAGATCAGGCTCGACTTCGCCGACTTCGCGCGGGCGGTTCCTCCTTCCGACGTGCAGATCGTCCAAGCTGCCACCGGACTCGCGTGGCTCGGTAACTTCCTCGCGACCATGGATTACAGCCCCCTGTGGGTCACCCTGCGCACCACGCTCGTCGCCATCATCTTCATCTTCATCCTGGGCCTCGGGGCAGCGTACTTCACCATGCGCATCTCGCCACGCGCCCAGTCCGTCTTCGATGCCATCTTCACCATACCCATGGTGCTTCCGCCCACGGTGTGCGGCTTTCTGCTGCTGCTCGCCTTCGGGCGTTCCACGGCGCTCGGCCAGTGGTTCATCGACATAGGCTTTCCCCTCGTCTTCAGCTGGCAGGCGACCGTCCTGGCCGCGGTCATCGTCGCGTTTCCGCTCATGTACCGTAGTTCGCGCGGCGCGTTCGAGAACCTCGACCCCAACATGCTCGATGCTGCCCGCACGCTCGGATGGTCGAACTTCCGCATCTTCTTCAAGCTCATGTTGCCCCTGGCATGGTCATCCATCGCGGCGGCGACAGTACTCGCCTACGCACGCGCCCTGGGCGAGTTTGGCGCGACGCTATTTCTCGCGGGCAATTACGCAGGCGTCACGCGCACCATCCCCATCGCCATCTACTTCGAGTGGATGAACGGCAACACCGACATCGCCATCTTCTGGACCATCGTCATCATCATCTTCAGCTTCATCGTCATCATGTTCATCAACCTCTGGTCGAGCAGGACCACCAGGTACCGCCGCCGACAGGCCGCCAAGAGAAAACGCAACGGGCAGGATGACGGACACGTCACGCACCTGGAGGGCGGCCTGGAATCCGCCATCGCGACGGAAGACGCCAGATTACCCGAGGAGCAGCGCCCATGAGCCTACATGTCGACATCCACAAATCCCTCGGCGACTTCTCGCTCGACGTGAACGTCGACGCGCAAACCGAGACGCTCGGTTTTCTCGGCGCCTCCGGCTGTGGCAAGAGCCTCACCCTGCGCTGTGTCGCGGGTATCGAGACGCCCGACGAGGGACGCATCGTCGTGAACGACACCGTCTTCTTCGACTCCGCCGCCAAGGTCAACCTGAGCCCCCAGCAGCGCAAGACGGCGCTGCTCTTCCAGAACTACATGCTCTTTCCCAACATGACCATCGAGGCAAACGTCGCCGCCGGCATCCCCAAGAGCGTGAGCAAGGGCGAGCGTGACGCCATCGTCGCGGCCGAACTCAAGCGGTTCTCGCTCGAGGGGTTCAACAAGCGCTATCCCGCCCAGCTCTCCGGCGGGCAGCAGCAGCGCGTGGCACTCGCGCGCATGCTCGCCGCACGACCCGACATCCTCATGCTCGACGAGCCCTTCTCCGCACTCGATTCGCACCTCAAGAGCGTACTCGAACAGAACCTCGTCGATCTCTTCGAGGCGTTCGAGGGCACCATCCTCTACGTGAGCCACGATATCGACGAGGCACTGCGCTTCTGCGACCGCATCGCCGTGGTCGACGATGGGCACATCCTTGAGGTCGACACGGGTGACGAGCTCGTGAACGCCCCGCAGTCCGAAGCGGCGCTCAAGCTGTCGGGATGCAAGAACACCACCCCGGTGATCAAGGCCGACGAGCATTCCGTATGGGCACCCAAGTGGGGCGTGCGCGTCGAGTGCAACCGGAGCGTTCCGGATAGCGTACGCTGTCTGGGCGTGCGCGCCTTCTACCTCGAGCGTGCCGACGGGCCTGGCACCAATAACTACCGCGTGCGCGTCGATCGCATCAGCGACTCGCGCTTCGAGCGAAGCGCACTGCTCGGCTTCCTCGACCGCGATGCCTCGTTTGCCCCAACCGTCGTCGAACGAAGCGACGACGAGATGAAGTTCCTGCACCAGCACCTGTTCTGGCGCGTGGACAAGCTCAAGGACAAGCCGGAGGACTGGCCCGAGATGGGCGAGGAACTCTGGATACACCTTCCCCAGGAAAAGATCTACCTCGTCAGCCGGTAGAAATGAGACAGTTGCTCAGGGACGTTGTCTCATTTATAGCAAATGAGACAACGTCCCTGAGCAACTGTCTCATTCGCGCGTCCAGCGGTAATCTCCCCTACGCCTTCTTGCGATACCCAAACCAGTAGACGAGACCGACGAAAATGCAGCCGCCGATAATGTTGCCCAGGGTGGCAAATCCGATGTTGTAGAACACGCCACCCCAGTTGCAAAGCGCCATCTGCGCCTCGGTGCCAAAGCCGCATGCTGCGGCGACGACGCCCATGGGCAGCAGGAACATGTTGGCCACGCAGTGCTCGAAGCCCATGGCGACGAAGGCCATGACGGGAAAGATCGTCGTGAAGATCTTGTCGATGACCGTGCGACCAGCAAAGCCCATCCACACCGCGAGGCAGACGAGGAAGTTGCACATGATGCCGCGGAAGATGATCTGAGCGGGATCGAGGCCGATCTTTCCCGATGCGACCGTGACCATCTGAGCGCCGATGGTATTGTCCCCCGCCTTGATGGCCATGATGGAACAACCGAAGACGATACCGACGAGTACGAGCGAGCCCGCAAAATTGCCAAGCCAGACGACGACCCAGTTCTTCAGGACCTTGGCCCAGGCAAAGCGCTTGCTCGCAGCACCCATGACCATGAGGCAGTTACCCGTGAACAGCTCGGCACCCGCGACGATCACGCAGATGAGGCCGAGCGAGAAGCAGAAGCCGCCGAGGATGTTGGATGCGGCAAAGCCGAGCGTCGGGTCTGCCTTCACGCAGGTCATGAACAGCGCACCGCTACCGATGAGCATGCCTGCCATGAGCGCGAGCACGATGGTGCGGCCAATCTCCATCTGGGTCTTTGCGAGACCGACGGACTCGGCCTTCTGCTCGAGTGCCGTGCCCGAAAGGCAGTCCGGCTTGGTCGCATTCAAATCCTCGGGCCGTAGCTCCACCATCACGTTCCCTTTCCACATCGTCTTGCGTTCCCGCCCGCGAGGCAGTTGACGAGTTGTACTCATTTCCTGTCGGTTTACAGAACAGGATTTTACATGAGCTATCATGAGCGAGATTATTGACATCACTATGTATTCGCATACGGAAACGGACACGACATGCACGACGAAGTAAACGATGAGCCGCGTCTCGCGCTCCTCATCGACGCGGACAATATCTCCGCCAAGTACCTCCCCGTCATCCTCAACGAGATTCCCCGCTACGGCGTGGCGACGTACCGCCGCATCTACGGCGACTTCACCGACCCGCAGGCGGCCAAATGGCGCCCCAAGCTGCTCGACAACTCCATCACCCCGGTGCAGCAGTTCAGCAACGTCAAGAGCCACAAGCCCGGCGAGAAGGCGGGGAAGAACGCAACCGACTCCACGCTCATCATCGACGCGATGGACATCCTGTACGCCGGCAAGGTCGACGGGTTCGTCATCGTCTCCTCCGACAGCGACTTCACGCGCCTGGCCGCACGTCTGCGCGAGAGCAACATGATCGTGGTCGGCATGGGGCGCAACCAGACCGCCATCTCGTTCAGGCATGCCTGCACCAAGTTCGTGAACATCGAGTACCTTTACAAGCTGCAACGCAGCAAGAACGGCGATGACGCGGACGTCGAGACCGATGACATCGAGGAGATCGAGGAGCAGTCCCCCATCGACGAGGAGAACATCGAGACCACGGTCTCGTTGCGTGACGTTGGCGCGGTCATGGGCGGCATCATCCACACGAACGACAACCGAGGCAGGACCACGTCGCTTGCCGAGGTGGGAGCGGCGCTCAACAACAAGTTCCCCGACTTCGACGTCCGCAACTTCGGCTACAGCCAGCTCTCGAAGCTCATCGAGGACTTCGACCGCTTCGAGCTCGTGAAGACCAACGTAGGCTACGACGTGCGCATCGCGGACACGCGCGATGACATCAAGCAGGTCGAGCAGTTCATGGTCCTCGAAATTGGCCGCCACAAGAACAAGTCGATGAGCATCACGTCGCTCGCCTCGAAGGTGCATGACACGTTCCCACACTTCAACGTCAAGGACACGGGATATTCGCAGTTCTACAAGTTCGTCGACAGCATCAAGGGCATCCACGTCACCGGCGGTAAACGCAAGTACGCGCATCTGGATTAAGGGGCTGGCCGTTTCGTATGCCAAAAGCGCTTGCCTTGACCATAGAAGCATTCGTCGTTGTCTTTGCCCTCTTGGTCGCATACGGATGTGCGCTCTCCGTCGGCTACGCAATCGAACACGGGCTCTGGGCCTCGCTCGCCCTTGTCATGGGATCCTGCCTGCTCTACATTGGCCTTCGCCTTCGCGGGAAGCGTGCGTCGAGGGGTCACGATTCCAGGCGCCCGGCAAGATGGCGCAGCATTAACGGACGAACTTGCTGGCGCGTTTTCCTCGTGCTTCTCGTCCTCGCCCTTCCCCTCATGCTCCTCGTATCGCAGGTGCTCCTTGGAAGAATCGGCGAAGACTACAACCACCTATTCAGCATTGCAAGCGCGTATGTCCATGACACCGACATCCCCTATCTGGACAGATACGGCGCCTATCCCAATAACCATTTCCTGCTCGTATTCATGATCCACTTCTTCGACCTGATCCAAACCTTCATGCCCAACGCAAGCAACGAGCTGCTCATGGGCTTCCATACGACACTGAACGTGCTCCTCATTCTCTGCGCGATATTCCTCGTCTCCTATACTTGTCGCATGGTATGGGGGTATGCACGAGGCGCCCTGTGCGGTTTCATGCTATTGGCCTATGCGCCGATCTGGGCAAATTGCGCTAATCCCTATACCGATACGGCAGCCATGTTCTTTGCGGCCATCGCGGCCTTCTACGCGGGAAAGCTGTATATGCGATGCGCCGATACGGCATGCCCAGAGACCGCGAAAGAGCGTGGAGACGACGGGCGACATCGGTTTGCGCCCATCGTTTTCTCCCTTGCATTCGGCGCGACATGCGGTGTCGGCTTCGAACTCAAGGCCACAGTCGCCATCCTGCTCGTAGCCTTCATCATCGTCGCCTTCTTGTGCATACGCCCGTCAACGGCGTTGAAGCTCGCGCTCTCCATGATTGTCTCCTTTGCGCTGAGCGTGTCGCTCTGTTCGCTCTTTGTCGATCTCGCAACGCCAACAGAGCTCGCTTACGGAGAAACCGAACGCTATGAGCAGCAGTTTCCCTACATACATTGGATCATGATGGGCATGAATCCGGAAAGTGGTGGAAAATACACCGAGGATGACTACCTGTACACGTCGAGTTACGGAGACATCGACTCGAAGGGGCAAGCCGATAAGGAACTGCTAATCGAGCGCATCGACGAACTCGGAGGAGCCCCGGGCGTTATCGCCCACATCGCATTCTCCAAGGCGACGAACCAATGGGCCGTTGGCGCCCTGCTTGAGGAAACCACATTTATCAACAATAGCGTGATGGAAGGAACCGAAGGCTGGGATACGCAAACGAAGGTCCTCATGACCGTGTTCGGTGCCTACTCGAATTACGCGCAAGCCTATCATATCCTGCTTCTACTCATGATCTGTCTCGGCTGCCTGCGATTCGCCTTCAATCTTCAGCGCCCTTCGAGAAGGGCACGGGATGCGATCCGGCAGAGAAACGCGAGTTCCTTCCGGAAAACGGAAGACACCCGCCTTCCTGCCGCGCAACTGCTCGCACTTTGGTGCATTGTCGCAATCTTTGGCCTGGGCATCTTCCTATGCGTACTATGGGAAGTCAAGGCGAGATACCTGCTCCATTTCATACCCCTGCTCGCCATCCTCGGAACAACGGGAATCGCGGCTTTGCGAGATACTCGATCGTTTTCGGGATAGAATGGCATGGGCAGAAACGACATCGAAGCAGGATGACACATGATGCACGACTCGAACCAAGACAGCGCAAGAAACTCATCGCCAACGCTATGGATTGTCGTGCCCTGTTTCAACGAACAGGAAGTCCTGCCGATAACGGCCCCCATGTTCCTTCAGAAAATGAACGAGCTCATCGATGAAGGCAAGGTCTCGGGGAAAAGCACGGTCTGCTTTGTCGATGACGGCTCGAAGGATGACACCTGGGAAATCATCCAAAACCTTGCCGCCACGCAGAAATGCTGCGAGGGTCTGTCCCTGTCGCGCAACCGAGGGCATCAAAACGCCCTTCTGGCGGGATTGATGGAGGCGCGATTGCACGCAGATGCCGTCATCTCCATGGACTGCGACGGTCAGGACGATATCAGCGCCATCGACGAGATGCTTGACAAGCACAGGGCAGGTGCGGAAATCGTCTACGGCGTACGTTCCAGTCGGGATTCGGACACCGCATTCAAGCGAATGAGCGCCGAGGCATTCTACAAGCTGCTTGACAAGATGGAGGTCGAGACGGTCTTCAATCACGCCGATTACCGGTTGATGGGGTCTGCGGCACTCGACGCGCTATCCGAATACAAGGAAGTCAACTTGTTCTTGCGAGGCATCGTGCCGCAGCTTGGATTCAAGTCGGACATCGTCGAATATGACCGTACCGCGCGCCAAGCGGGAGACACCCACTACCCCTTCAAGAAGATGTGCGCGTTGGCCATCAACGGAATCACCAGCTTGTCCATCAAGCCAATCCGCATCATCTCGGGGTTGGGCATCGCCTTTTCGCTCATAGGCTTTGCCGGCATAATCTGGGCCCTGGTGTCGCTCATCATCGGGTCGAATGTCACGGGCTGGGTGAGTCTCGTGTGCATGATCAGCCTGCTTGGCGGCGTCCAGCTTCTAGCGCTTGGCGTAATCGGGGAATACATCGGCAAGATTTACCTCGAGGTCAAGGAGCGCCCGCGCTACATCATCGAAAAGCGCACGTGGGAGTAAGCAGATGAGACAGTTGGTCAGACCAGCCTGTCTCATAACCCCAGCAGCAACCCGATACCGTGCACGACGAAGGCGACGAGCCACGCGATGACGCATTGCACGACCACGATGGCCGCCGCGTACTTGCCACCGAGCTCTCCCTTCACCGTGATGATCGACATGATGCAGGGCGTGTAGAGCAGCACGAACACGAGGAAGCTGTAGGTCGCGAGCGGCGTGAAGATCGTCGTGAGCAAGGCGAGGTTGCCACCGACGAGCTGCGTGATGGTCGAGATGACGTTTTCCTTGGCCATGAAGCCCGTGAGCACCGCCGTCGCGGCACGCCAATCGCCAAATCCAAGCGGCGCGAAGATGGGCGCGAAGACCGTACCGATGCCGGCGAGCATGCTCTGGGTCTGATCGGCGACGACGTTGAAGCGCACGTCGAAGGTCTGCAAGAACCAGATGACGATCGTCGCGACGAACACGACCGTGAACGCCTTCTTCGCGAACTCCTTCGCCTTGTCCCAGGCCAGACGACACACGGTGCCCACGCTCGGCAGACGGTAGTTGGGAAGCTCCATCACGAAGGGGACGGGATCGCCGCGAAACACCGTACGGCTGAGCACGACGGCGGCCAGGATGCCGACGACGATGCCGAGCAGGTACAGCGACAGCATGGCGAGCGCGGCGTACTGGGCGAAGAAGAAGCCGCAGAGCAACGCGTAGACGGGCAGCTTGGCCGAGCAGCTCATGAACGGCACGAGCATGATGGTCATGCGCCGGTCATGCTCGGAAGGAAGGGTACGTGTCGCCATGATGGCCGGCACACTGCAACCGAACCCCATGATAAGCGGCACGAAGCTGCGTCCCGACAAGCCGAGCTTGCGCAGGAGCTTGTCCACGAAGAAGGCCACACGGGCCATGTAACCCGTGTCCTCGAGAGCGGAGAGCAGGAGGAACAGCACGACGATGATGGGCAGGAACGAGAGAACGGTGCCCACGCCGGGAAACACGCCGTCGCAGACGAGCGAGATGACGAGCGGATTGACCTCGAGCGAATCGAGTCCGTCGCGTACGGCCTGCGGGAGCCATTCGATGCCCTCGCCCAACAAATCCGAGAGCGGCTGGCCGACCACGTTGAAGGTCAGCCAGAAGACGACGGCCATGATGAGGATGAACATGGGGATGGCCGTGTACTTGCCCGTCAGGATGCGATCGGCCTTGAGGGAACGCTCGTGTTCGCGCGACATGCGGGGACGCCACACGCACTTGGCGCACGTCCTCTCGATGAAGGTGAAGCGCATGTCGCTGATGGCGGCCATGCGGTCAACGCCGGTCTCGCTCTCCATCTGCGCAACGATGTGCTCGACGGCATCGAGCTCGTTGGCGTCGAGGGCGAGCGCCTCGGTCACGAGCGGGTCGCCTTCGATGAGCTTGGTCGCCGCGAAGCGCAGCGGCAGGTCGGCGCGAAGCGCGTGATCCTCGATGAGGTGCATGACGCCGTGGATGCAACGGTGCACCGCGCCCCCATCGGGACCGTCGGGCTCGCAGAAGTCGACGCGGCCGGGACGTAACTGCTTGCGCGCAGTGACGAGTGCGTGTTCGACGAGCTCGTCGATGCCCTGGTCGTTTGCGGCCGAGATGGGCACGACGGGAACGCCGAGCTCTGCCTCGAGCACGTTGACGTCGATGCTGCCGCCGTTTGCCACGACTTCATCCATCATGTTGAGGGCGATGACGAGTGGCACGTCGAGTTCCATGAGCTGCAGGCTCAGATAGAGGTTGCGCTCGATGTTCGTACCGTCGACGATGTCGATGATGGCGTCGGGCTTCTCGTCAAGCACGAACTGCCGCGAGACGATTTCCTCGCTCGTGTAGGGCGACAGCGAGTAGATGCCCGGAAGGTCGGTCACCGTCGCCTCGGGATGGTTGCGTATGGTGCCGTCCTTGCGGTCGACCGTCACGCCCGGAAAGTTCCCAACGTGCTGGTTCGACCCGGTCAGCGCATTAAAGAGCGTCGTCTTGCCCGCGTTCTGGTTGCCGACGAGCGCGAAGTTGATCGGCCTGTTAGCCGGAATGGCATGTTCGCCCGGTCGAGGACGGTAACGCTCGTCGGCACCATCTCTCAAGGCGCCGTTGACGTCTTCCTCGCCAAAGGAGGGGTGTAGCGTCTCGGAAGCCAGCACCGGATCCGAGGTGTTCATCTTGGCGACGGGCTCCTCGCGGTCGCCTGGGTTCTCGTCGACGTCGCCAATCGAGATCTGCGCAGCGTCCGCCTTGCGGATCGTGAGCTCGTAGCCACGTAGGCACAGCTGAATCGGGTCGCCGAGCGGCGCCTCCTTCTGCACCGTGACGCGCACGCCCGGTGTGAGGCCCATGTCGAAGATGTGCTGACGCAGCTGGTTAGAATCACAGTCGACGCTCGTGATGACGGCGGATGCGCCCATGGGCAGCTCGTCGAGCGTGCGTGGTACGTCACACCCGGCTGGGTCAATCATCGAATATGAGGTCTGTTCGTCCGTCACGTTTATCTCTCCGAGGTATCAATTTCATGATAGCAGCTGAAGGCAAGCAATGGACCACGAGAAGTGATGCGTGCCATATGCCAGCTTTCTCGCCACACCGAGACGACAGGTCACCGCGCACCGAGAGTGCCGTTCGCGACCTCTTGCGGGGCGTATAATCCGCAGCGAAATGTAGCGAAAATGACTCTTCCAGGAGTGCGGACATCATGCTCTCTCACGTCTTTCATCAAGTCAGGATCTCCCTCATCCTCTCTTTCGTCCTCGTCTGCGCAAGCGTCTTTGGAATGACCGGCTACGCGCACGCCGATGACGAAATGCCAAATGAGCCCGCTCCCACTCGCGAGATGGCGCAGGAAGAGCAGAATCACACGTCCGGCGCACTCGCGCACCGCATCGGCATCGACGCTCCCTCAAAAGGCGACATGACCCACGATGTCCAGATAACCGGCCAAGCAAGCGCGTCGGGCACGCTGGCGCCCGAGCCGGGGGACGCACTCGATTCCAAACCCCAGACGACGCCCGATGAGAACGCCCTCAATCCCACCTCGGCGGGCTGGTACCGGACAGCTGATGGCAGCTGGTACTACTTCACCTCGATCGCTGACAAGCCCAAGACCGGTTGGCTGTGCGTGGGCGGTGCATGGTATTGGCTCGATCCGACCAAAAACGGCCTGATGGCGGCGGATTCCTGGATCGATGACGGCAATGCAGAGTACTTCGTCACCGCTTCGGGTGCCATGAAGACCGGGTGGCACAAGGACGGGGATACCTGGTATTACCTGAACGCCTCGGGTAGGAAGCACACGGGCTGGGTCTACACCAACGCCTGGTACTACCTCGATCCCGCTGCCGATGGTGCCATGAAGACCGGACGCTATAAAGTCGGGGGCACATGGTACGTGTCAGATGCGTCAGGCGCGATGTACGCAAACGCCTGGGCTCCCGTCGGCGCGGACTGGTACTACGCCACGGCGTCCGGCGCTCCCATGACGGGATGGTTGTACACGGGCGGCCATTGGTACTGGCTCGACCCCGAGAAGGATGGCCTGATGGTCGCCGCCACGAACAGGACCATCGAAGGCGCCCTGTACTCTTTCGACAATAGTGGCGCCATGCGCACGTTCTGCAAAGTCGACACGAACGACGGCACCTATCGCTACGCCACCGCTTCGGGCGCCGCGCTGCAGATCGGCGTCTGCAAAAACGGAAAGGTTGTCCTCCAGGACGCAAGCGGCACTGTCTTAACCGGCTGGCATTACCTTGCGGACCGATGGTTCTACGGAGAGGCAAAGACCGGCATCCTGCATACGGGATGGCTCGAACTCGATGGCGCCAAGTACTATCTCGACGCATCGGGAGCGATGCTCACCGGAACCCACACCATCGACGGCAAGCCCTATTACTTCGCCGCTAGCGGAGCGCTAACCGAGCGTCCGTACATGAATGCCGCTGCCAGCGAAAAGATCCTCGCCGCTGTCGACCGCACCCCCTATCAGGGCAACGGCTACTGCGCCAAGTGGACCAACTACGTCTACGTGAACGCAGGGTACCCGCACCCTGACGGCAATGCCTGTGACCTGTACTGGAAGTACTGCAACATCTCAGACTTGGATTTCATGGAACCCGGCATGATCATCGCCGTGCCCTCTCATACGAGGACTGGCTTGGGACAGATATACGGCCACGTCGCGATCTACATGGGTGATGGCCTGGTTCGCCATAACACGAACACGATCGAGACCACTTCCCTATCGGACTGGTTGGCTTATTACCAGACCACCTATACGGCGAAGTGCGGCTGGGCGTTCCGCTAGGACAACACTGAAACCATCGACCGCAGGGAGCACCATCCCGCCACCGCAACCTTAGCGATGCGCCCGCTTGCTGCGGTAGTTGGCGAGGTAGCCCGCAAACTCCGCCGAAGTGTCCGAGTTGCCGTACGCCCACATCTTGTGATCGATGATGGTGCTCTGGAACCCGTAGTAGGAATCGATATACGCGATGAGCCTGTCAAGAGCATCCAGCTGAGCTTCAGGATATCTTTCGCCGGACCATCCTTCATGGACAAGTTCGATGCCGATCGAATAGCCGTTCATGCCATAGTCATAACTGCTCGTCCCGCGCTTGTCATCGCGCCCGTCTTCGGGCACGCCAAACTGGGCGTTATAGCCGCGATTGCCGTATCCCGCATGATGGGCGATGTTGTCCATCGGCACGCACTGGACGACGGTTCCGTCCTTGCCCACCACGAAGTGCGCGGCGACACGCTGTTCGTTGCTCGCCCAGCCTTCGATGACGTTTTGCGGGGAACCGCCACCTTCGGTGTCGTGCAAGACAATGTATTTCTGGTATTGGGCTGGTTTCGAGCCGTGCGATAGCTGCCAGCGAATGTCCTGAATGATGTTGACCGGTGCCCAGACGCCATCGGCACCGACATAGTACTTGCCACCGTCAACCCACGCGCTCGTCGCCATCGCTCCGTCGGATTCGAGCCAATACCACCTGCCGCCGTCCTGAAGCCAGCCGGTCTTCATGGAACCGGCGTCATCTGCGCTGTAAAACCATTTGCCCGCAAGAGCATGCCAGCCCCTCTTGAGGGGATTTCCCTTGACGTCTTGCAAGACGACGCTGCCGTCTTTGAAGACACCGATCTGCGTGATTCGTCCCGAGGACGCCGCGTAGCCGCACTTGTCATCCTCAAGCTTTATCTGGCAGCTGGCGTGCATCGCGCCGCTATGGGCAAACGAGTAGCAGTCCCCATCGATGGTCTCGATGCAATCGTGGAGCATGACGTTGCCGTCCTTGGGATTCAGGTAATACCACGTGCCCCCAGGGCATACCCAACCACTCGCCAAGGCACCGGACGCTGAGGCGTAGTACCAATCGGAGCCCAGCGGTGCCCAGCCGTTCGCGTACATCGCGCCCGACGGAGCAGATACGTACCAGGCGCTGCCGACCCTGTACCTGCCGGTCCTCATGACGCCGCCGTCGGCCGGGTCGAGGTAGTACCAGCTGCCTCCCACGAGCGCCCATCCCTCGTGCACCGCACCGGATGCGTCGAGCCAGTACCAGACGTCATGGCCATCCCTGACGCCATCCTTGTGCCAGCCGGTCTTCATGGCGCCGCTGGCAGCAACGTAATATTTCTTGCCCGCGTCGTCGATCCAGACGTCGTTCGCCATCTTGCCGTTCTCGCTCGGCTCGAGCCAGTACCAGGCGCCGGCCGTGTAGAGCCATCCCGTCTTGGGAGCGGCATCCAGACTGGTAAAGTAGTACCAGACGCCCTTTTCCTTCTCGTACCACCCGGTCTTGGTGGGTTTGAGCGCAAGTTCCTCCTTCTCCGCAGGAGCCTGCGGCTTGGCGGAATCGCCAGAATTGCCCGAAGGTGCGCCGAGAGACGTCGATGTCTGGTCATTCGGAGTTGTCTTTTGGCTCGCCACTCTGCCGGTAGGACTCATGGTGTCTTGCCGGCTCGCACTATCTCCTTGACTAGCATTGCCCGCATTCGTCTCTTTTTCGATGACAATTTGATCTTGTGCAGCCTGTGCATCCGCTGGATTATCCTGGGCAAAAGCATCCGAATCGCCCGCCGGTCCTTCGGCGGCGTTTGCCGGAACCGCCACGCACAACATGCACGTGCAGATGATGACAATCGAGAGAATTAACAAGGGTTTGATCCGGTAGCGAACAAGGGACGCCATGATTCACGGACTCCTCAACCAAGCAAGCATCACATTCTTATTGCAAATTATACGCTCGCACCGCTGCACTTGGATTCCGGCTCGTCCATAAGGTAGGCAGACGATACGTCAAACGAGGAATCACGGCTATCCTCGAAATACTGCATGTGCCAGCCGACGGTTTTCGCGCCATGTCGTGGCGCGTCCTCGCTTACCTAGCGCATCGTATACATCAACCTGCGTCCCGAATGCGGCCCTCCCTATCGCAGCAACTTGCGGCGCTCGCGCCAGTCGGGCAGAAAGCCGTCCATAAGCTCGTGGAAGCGGGCGTTATGGCTCGGCTCGAGCATATGGACGAGCTCGTGCACCACCACGTACTCCAGGCAACGCGGCGGATAAAGCGCCAGACGCGTGTTGATGCACACGCGACCCGTCGCCGGCTGGCATGAGCCCCAGCGGCTCTTCATGTTGCGAAAGGCGAGCTTCTTGACGCGTACCCCGATGATGGGCTCCCATATTTCGAGCAGAGGCGCGACCGCGCCCTCGACGATCACGCGCCAGGCGCGCTTGTCCTCATCGCTCGCGTAGGCGGCCTGGGCCATGGGAGACTCGGCAAGCCGGTCACGCTGCCGCCCGATCCAGGCGCCGTTGCGCTCGACGGCGTCGCGCATCTCCCCGATGGTTGCCGACGGTGGCGCGGATATGACGAGGGAACCGTCGCCTTCCACGCGAAGGCGAATGTTGCGCATGCCCTTGCGGCGTACCACGCGCACCCGATATCCGGCAAGTTCCGTGATTCTCTCGTCCATGCGTCCATGATAAGACAAAAGTGCCCCGGCGAGTTTTGTCTCACTCGCCAATTGCAGCGCTACAATAGCCCCATGCAAGCGGACCTGACAAGCAACGTGTTCGATACCGCCCTTATCTTCGAGGGTGGCGGCATGCGTGCGAGCTACACCTGCGCTCTGGCAAACGTCCTGCTCGAAAACGGCATCTTCTTCGACAACGTCTACGGGCTCTCCGCCGGGGCGAGCAACGCGGTCAACTATGTCTCGCGTGACATCAACCGTACGAAGCGCTCCTTTGTCGACCTGGTCGAAGATCCCGAATTCGGTGGTGTCGGCACCTTCCTGCAGCACAAGGGTTTCTTCTCCGCCAAGCACATCTACGAAGAAGCGGGGCTCTCCGGTGGATTCCTCCCCTTCGATTTCGCAACCTTCGCGGCCAACCCCGCAAGGGTCACCATCGAGTCATTCGACCGCGACACGGGCAAGAGCGTGTACTGGACCAAGGACGACATGCAGACCATCGAAGACCTGATGGTGCGCGTGCGCGCCTCCTCGACGCTTCCGCTCGTCATGCCCTCCCCCAAGATTGGTGCCAGTCACTACTACGACGGCGGTCTGGGCGAGGGGGCCGGCTTCCTGCTTCCCCGCGCGCAACGCGACGGCTTCACGCGCTTCCTCATCGTACGTACCCGTCCACGCGAGTACCGCAAGACCCCGCCCCTGGGTCTGGGCGACAAGATCACCAATGCGATGCTGTGGGGACGGCCCCATGTGGTGAACGCGCTCGAGAACCGCTGGTGGAAGTACAACAACATGTGCGACGAAATCGAACGTCTCGAAGCCACCGGAGACGCCTACGTCTTCTACGCACGCGACATGGCCGTCAACAGTGGCGAGACCGACATCGCCAAACTCCAGGCAAGTTATGACACCGGATACGCGCAGGCGATGCATGAACTGCCCGCGATCAGGGAGTTCCTGGGGATATAGCGCCAGCGTGACGGGACCTGGCCCCTGTCACATCACATGGTATGCGTTGCGTAAACCGGGTCGTCGACCCACGGGACCACCTCGCAGGCGGCGCGCGTCGCCGGCATGTCGATGATGCGCTGGTTGGACGAACCACGAAAACGCAGCGAGATGTCGTGGAGCTCCTTGATATAGGGACCATCCACGAGCACGTCGATGCAGGCGAGCATGCGATCGGTAACCTCGGTGCGGCGGGGATTCGCCTCGTCGAGCAAATCTTCGAGCAAATCGCCCGTGAAACACCAGATGGTCTTGCCGGGAAGCTCGGCTTTCACGCGCTCCAGGAAGCCCACGAGGCCGCGCTGGTTGCTCGGTTCCATGGGCTCGCCGCCCAAAAGCGTCAGTCCGCGTATGTGCGAGGGGCGCATGCTTTCGATGAGCTCATCTTCCACCTCGCGCGTGAACGGCTCGCCGAAGTCGAAGTTCCAGGTCTGGGGCTGGAAGCACTCCGCACAGTGATGTGTGCATCCGCTCACGAACAACGTCGTACGCGTGCCCGACCCATTGGCAATGTCGCAGTATTTGATCTCGGCGTAGTTCATGATCACTTTTTCCTATGAAATTGCGTGATGTACACCTATAGTCGCAGCGGTTCGTGCTTGGCGCACCGAGCTCAGCCCCGATTTCAGAGCTGTGATAAATCGCGAGGCGGTCTTGCGAGGACTGTTTGAGAAGGGCAACCACACTGTGGTTGCCCTTCGAGTTCCGCAGCAGCCGAGCGATTTCGCAGCTCGGGTGAAATCGACTGGCGAGCGAAGTGCGCCAGGCTCGTTTCCTAAAGATGCATGACGCGATCTCGAATTTCTTCCGTTCTCCCCTGGTTCCAGTATTGCGTGCCGATGTAGCCGCAGGTGCGACGCGCGACGTTCATCGTGGCCTGGTCACGGTTGCCGCAGTTGGGGCACTCCCACTCGAGCTTGCCGTCTTCCTCGACGATCTGAATCTCTCCGTCATAGCCGCAAATCTGGCAGAAGTCGCTCTTGGTGTTGAGCTCGGCGTACATGATGTTGTCGTAGATGTAGCGCATGACGTCGATGACGGCCTCGAGGTTATCCTGCATGTTGGGGACCTCGACGTAGCTGATGGCTCCGCCCGGGGAGAGGCGCTGGAACTCGCTCTCGAACTTGAGCTTGGTGTAGGCATCGATTTCCTCGGAGACATGCACATGATAGCTGTTGGTGATGTAGCCCTTGTCCGTGATGCCCTTGATGATACCGAAGCGCTTTTGCAGGGCCTTGGCGAACTTGTAGGTGGTGGACTCGAGCGGCGTACCGTACAGCGAGTAGTCGATGTTCTCGGCGGCCTTCCACTCGGCGCACTTATCGTTCATGCGCTGCATGACGCTGAGTGCGAACGGCGTTGCCTCGTCATCGGTATGACTGTGGCCCGTCATGTACTTGACGCACTCGTAGAGGCCGGCATAGCCAAGCGAGATGGTGGAATAACCACCGTAGAGCAGCTTGTCGATGGTTTCGCCCTTCTTGAGACGCGCGAGCGCACCGTACTGCCACAGGATGGGCGCGGCATCCGAGAGCGTGCCCTTGAGACGGTCGTGACGGCAGCGCAGGGCGCGATGGCACAGCTCGAGGCGCTCCTCGAAGATGTTCCAGAACTTCTCCTCGTCGCCGCCGCTGGACAGCGCGACATCGACCAGGTTGATGGTCACGACGCCCTGGTTGAAGCGACCGTAGAACTTGGGTTGCGTCGGATCGTAGTTGCCGGCATTGGCCACGTTGTCATAGCCATTGCCCGAACGGTCCGGCGTGAGGAAGCTGCGACAACCCATGCACGTGTAGCAGTTACCCTCTCCTTCTGCCTGACCGGAGGAAAGCTTGTACTCCTTCATCTTCTTCTCGGAGATGTAGTCGGGCACCATGCGCTTGGCCGTGCACTTGGCGGCGAGCTGCGTGAGATAGAAGTAGGGCGAATCCTCGGAGATGTTGTCTTCCTCGAGCACGTAGATGAGCTTGGGGAACGCCGGGGTGATCCAGACGCCTTCCTCGTTCTTGACGCCCTGGTAGCGCTGGCGCAGCGTCTCCTCGATGATCATGGCGAGGTCATGCTTCTCCTGCTCGTCACGGGCCTCGTTGAGGTACATGAAGACGGTGATGAAGGGAGCCTGGCCGTTGGTGGTCATGAGCGTGACGACCTGATACTGGATGGTCTGGACGCCGCGCTTGATTTCCTCGCGCAGACGACGCTCGACGACCTGCTCGATCTGGTCCTTGTCGGCCTCGATGCCCAGCATCTCGAACTCGGCATAGGTCTCGCGGCGAATCTTCTTGCGGGAGACGTCGACGAAGGGCGCGAGGTGCGTGAGCGAGATGGACTGGCCGCCGTACTGGCAGCTCGCCACCTGGGCGATGATCTGCGTGGCGATGTTGCACGCGGTGGAGAACATGTGCGGACGCTCGATGAGAGTGCCCGAGATGACCGTGCCGTTCTGCAGCATGTCCTCGAGGTTGACGAGGTCGCAGTTGTGCATGTGCTGGGCGAAGTAGTCGGAGTCGTGGAAGTGGATGATACCGCTGTTGTGGGCCTCGACGACCTCGCGCGGCAGGAGCATGCGCATGGTGAGATCCTTGGAGACCTCGCCCGCCATGTAGTCGCGCTGGACGGAATTGACGGCAGGGTTCTTATTGGAGTTCTCCTGCTTCACTTCCTCGTTGTTGCACTCGATAAGAGTGAGGATCTTGTCATCGGTCGTGTTGCTCTGGCGCTTGAGGTTCTGGAGGTAGCGATAGATGATGTACTTGCGCGCAACCTCGAACTTGTCGAGCGCCATGATCTCGTCCTCGACCATGTCCTGGATTTCCTCGACCGAGACCGTGTGGCCGGCCGCCTTGCAGGCATCCTCGACGTTGAGGGCCGCGTACTCGATCTGGCGCGCCGTGAGACGCTCGTCTTCGGGAACTTCCTTGTTCGCCGCCTCGATTGCGTTTGCGATTTTCGAGAGGTCAAAAATCGCCTCGGAGCCATTTCGCTTGATGATCTTCATGCTTCCCTCATGTCCCTCGTGTTCGAGTATTTGTATGCAACGTTTATGCGTATGCAGTTGCGATTGCTCGAATCAGAATAGACCATATCTTGTGTTTTTTGCGGCTGGAAATCCACAATATCTTGTGGATAAAAGTTATTGACATCACAAGATTTGGTATTTTCACCGGTAAAACGTATCGGGAAATCAGATAGGCAACCACGATACCCCGAAAATAATTCCGAGGAATTCCATCAACGGTTCGCCAAATATCTTGGTCACTTCGAGACGAAGAAATAACATCCCCGAATGACTAGGATATTTTGGGTTCTGGAGAATCTTGTTATCTGTCGTGGATAGACGGAATCGGGAACAAGGCAGGTCGGGCGAGCACCCGTCTGAACGGCGCTCAAAAGCATCTTGGCCAAATGACCAATTTTCTCAGACAATGAGATAGACATGAGACAAATTGACAGGCCCTTGCCTCACGAAAAAAAGAAGGAGAGGCACGCAAGCGTACCTCTCCTCGGGCGTCTCTATGCCTTCGTGATTAGACGATGCCCTGGGCCATCATCGCGTCGGCGACCTTGAGGAAGCCGGCGATGTTGGCGCCCATGACGTAATTGCCCTCGTGACCGTACTCGCGTGCGGCGTCATCGGCAGCATGGAAGATGCCCTGCATGATCTTGCGCAGGCGATCGTCGACCTCCTCGAAGCTCCAGGAGAGGCGCTCGGAGTTCTGGCTCATCTCCAGGCCGCTCGTGGCAACGCCACCGGCATTGGCGGCCTTGCCCGGGAAGAACGCGACGCCGTTTTGCTGCAGGTACTGCGTCGCCTCGAGCGTGGTCGGCATGTTCGCGCCCTCGGTGAGAATCTTGCAGCCATTGGCGACGAGGTTCTTGGCGTCCTCGATGAAGACCTCGTTCTGCGTCGCGCAGGGCATGGCGATATCGCAGGGGGTGACCCACACGCCGCGACCCTCGTGATACTCGACGGTCGGATGGTCGCAACGCTTGGCGTACTCGCTCAGGCGGCCACGCTCGACTTCCTTGATCTGCTTGACGAGGTCGAGGTCGATGCCGGACGGATCGTAGATCCAGCCCGTGGAATCGGACATGGTGACGACGGTGGCGCCGAGCTGGGTGGCCTTCTCGCAGGCGTAGATGGCGACGTTGCCGGAACCGGACAGGCATACCGTCTTGCCCTTGTAGGAATCGTCGTTGCAGTTGAGGTACTCCTCGGTGAAGTACACGGCGCCGTAACCCGTTGCCTCGGTGCGGGCCAGCGAGCCACCGTACGAGAGGCCCTTGCCCGTGAGCACGCCGGTCCACTCGTTGCGGATGCGCTTGTACTGGCCAAACATGAAGCCGATTTCGCGCGCACCCGTGCCGATATCGCCGGCGGGTACGTCGGTGTCGGCGCCGATGTGGCGCTGCAGCTCGGTCATGAAGGACTGGCAGAAGCGCATGACCTCGCCGTCGCTGCGACCCTTGGGGTCGAAGTCGCAGCCACCCTTGCCGCCGCCCATGGGCAGCGTGGTGAGGCTGTTCTTGAAGATCTGCTCGAAGCCGAGGAACTTGATGATGCCGAGGTTCACCGACGGGTGCAGGCGCAGGCCGCCCTTGTAGGGGCCGATGGCGTTGTTGAACTGCACGCGGTAACCGGTGTTGACCTGCACTTCGCCCTTGTCGTCCACCCAGACCACCTTGAAGGTGAAGATGCGGTCGGGTTCCACGATGCGCTCCGCGATGCGGTTGGCTTCGAATTCCGGATGCTGGTTGTAACTCTCCTCGACGGTCATGAGGACCTCGCGCACGGCTTGCAGGTATTCGCTTTCGCCGGGATGCCTGCGCTCGAGTTCGGTCATTAATTTGTTGACGTTCATATGCTGAAGTTTTTAGTTGGTTAGTCCTATCTATCACAAATATAAAAATATTTCTTATAGATTGTAACTGTTCGGACGAAAAATCTTCTAATTTTTAATTTTTAATTCTTCATTTTTCATTTCCTCACGCACCATGCCCTTGTTCGAACGCCCGTCGGCGCAGACCCACAGCGGCTTTTCGAAACGCACCTGCCGCAGGTAGGTTCCCTCGAAGAGCGCCTGCCGGGCGTCGAGCTCCTCTTCGCGGAAGATGCCGTCGCCGCGGAAGGGATTGATCGTCAGGTATCCCACGCCCAGCGAGGTGACGTTCTGGAAGAAGTGTGTGCCCTGCGAGGGTTCGACATCGAATTTCTCGATGCCGCACTCGACGATCACCTTCGCCTCGGAGATGTGGTTCCACTTGACCGGCACGCCGAGGAACGGGTCCGAAGAGCCCCAGCGTCCGGGACCCACGAGGATATACGAGCGTCCCTCGTCGCGCATGCGGTTGTTGAACGTCAGCAGTTCGTCGGCGATCTTCTCGGTTGCGAGCGAGTCGAAAGCCTCGGACTTGACGTAGATGATGTCGGCGATGTCCGCCATCATGCCGATGCCGAGAGCCTGTTCGCCGTAGATCAGCGCCCGGGAGGTCTCTTCCGCCTCCCAGTCGATGGCGCGGTTGTCCTGGTTGTCGATGATCGGGCGGATTTGCAGCAGGTTGAAGATCTGCTGCTGTCCCGGGGCGACGTCCATGTTGACGGCGAATTCCACCTCCACGGGGCAGCGCATCTCCTCGGCGCCCATGCGGAGGATGTCCGAGACGATCTTCGCCAGCGGGAAGGTGTTGTATTTGAGTATGTTGTTGAAGGTGATGACCTTGCGCCCGGTGTCGAAAGGACTGTCGGAGATGCGTTCGTTCTCGCGGTCCCAGACCGAGCAGACGTATTTCGAATTGCGGAACCGGCCGATCTCCGTGAGGCTCAGGCGGTGCAGGTTCACCGCGTCGTCGATCGACGTGCGGAACTCCTCGGGGCGCAGGCTCAGGGCCAGCACCTCGTTCTGCGTGTCGCGCAGCGCCAGTTCGGGGGTCGAGGTCTGGAGCACCTTTTGCGGATAGCTGGGCGAGAAGCGCAGCGTGCGTCCTCCGTCCACGACCAGCTTGCCGAGCCCCATCGCCACGTTGCAGACGCCGTCCGCGGGCTGTTCGTCGCCGATGGGGTAGTAGTTGATCGACCGCGCCACGCCCGAGCAGGTGGGGAAGAAGAGCCCCTCCTGCTCCGTGCCGCACACCTCCTGGATGATGACGGCCATCTTCTCCTCCGAGATGAGGTTCTGCGAGGTCTGGATGTAGGCCCTCGACGCCGCGAAATAGACCGACGCATAGACGCTCTTGACGGCTTTGAGCAGCAGGCGGAGCATCTGATCCTCGTTATCGACGTAGGGGATCATGTAGGTCGAGTAGATGCCGGCGAAAGGCTGGTAGTGGGAGTCTTCGAGCTTCGACGACGAGCGGATGGCCAGCGGCGTGCGGACCGTGCGGATGTAGCTCTTCAGGGCGTCGCGCAGCCGGGACGGGAGTGCCGAGCTGACGAACTCCGAAAGGATCTCCTCGTCGGAGAAATCCTGCGAGATGATGTATTTCAGTCCGTTGTGGCGGATGAAGTCGTCGAAGTACTCCGTGGCGATCACCACCGACCGCGGGATCATGATGCGCACGTTCTCGTACTTGTCGTACTGGCGGTGCTTCATAAGCATCGAGTTCATGAAAGCCAGTCCGCGGGCCTTGCCGCCCAGCGAACCTTCGCCGATGCGGGCGAAGGCCACGGCGTCGGAGTAGGTCTCGGCGTCGAAACGCGCCACGACGCCCTGCCCCAGCAGCGTGCGGTAGTCGCGGATGAGCGTCACGAGCGCCGCGC
>OGPU01000491.1_pt1 | contig 44903 bp, 64 predicted proteins | sample 1552991 | NCBI WGS metagenome assembly OGPU01 (sample SAMEA2580296, study PRJEB22360) | human gut metagenome | biome: human gut; feature: human-associated habitat; material: faeces | place: Denmark | collected 2008/2010 | reverse complement strand
TTTTTTTTTTTTTTTTTTTTTTTTTTTTTTTTTTTTTTTTTTTTTTTTTACATACGTTCTAGAAGGTATACCCACCACACACGGGGGTTTTCTGTTCATACGAGTATTCGGGAGTAATAGTTGTTTTGGGCAGTTCTGGGGAGTAAGCACTGACCCGTCCTCCCAGCCCCGGGGAAACCACCCTCTCCCGGAAGACCACCCAGGCGGGCAGAATCCCATTGACAAGGAGGCATTTTGGTATTATATTAAAAGCAGAACTTGAAAGATGAAAGGAACAGACACGATGAGCAGACAAGACAAGGTTGAACACCAGATAAAAAATATACTTTCCTACTGGGCATCTCGCCAAAAGGAGAAAGGACTCCACTTCATAACCTCTCTGCCGAAAGAGGCAAGAGGAACAACCGAGCAAGACGAGGTGTTCATTTCCGGGAGGAAGTTCTTTCTAATCTACACGCAGGTCGACCAGGCTATATGGACAAAAGTTCTGTTACAAGAACAAGGTGCGGGCAGGGTCTTTTTTCTAGAGGTGGAGGAGGTGCAGAATGACTCAGAACACCAGTAATAAAATCCCAACTCTAGGCACCCTCCTCGCGACAGCGCTGGGAATAGCCTACGGAGCCTGGGCAGTGATAGTCTGGGGAAGTGGATTCAGCGAGGAGCACCTCCCCTGGAATCAAGAGGCCAAAGCCCAAAGTTGCCAGACGGAATGGGGCAACAAAGCTCCCTGCCGGAGATGGCGCCAGAACCGCCAAATAGCCAAGTGGCTAGTCAATAGTCCCAAGGCACCAGTCAAATAAACACGCACAATCAACACTGAAAGGAACTTAAAGATGACAGTAGGAAAATCACAGTCCACGCTGGACAGAAACAAGCAGAAGAAAACACACTTCCCCCATAGAACAGAGCTCCTCGACCCCTCCCACGGCAGGACACTCCTCTTCAAACACCAGAGGGCCTGGCCGCACTACCTAGAGGCACGACTCCAGAGAATGTTTGAAGAACTCCAAGGAAGGGTCTGGGCTGAGGAACGGAGAAAGATGCCCCTCGCCAGTGATTGGCACGGCAGGTGGACGGAGGAGAGCCTAGGCCTCGGAAAATCAAACCAGAAGTGGATAATCCAAATAGATGTCTGGTTTTGCGCCCAAGGAAGTAAGGCTGCTGGTTGGAGCACCCGGATAAGACCAAGTATGGTTATCTCCCTGGTGAGGGCAGGTCAGAATTGGCACGGAGAGATTGACTGGACGGACACCTGGATAAGAGTAGATGGCCAGGAGCTCTAGGCCAGAGTCAAAAGTCCCAAGGCAAGAGTAAAACAAATCCTGGAGGGAAAACAATTATTACCTAACTATCAACAGAGGGAGATGAATTATGTCAGATAGTCTAATCAATGTCAAGAAAAGAACCTGGCCAATCCAGTGGGAGAAAGTCAACACCTGGCTCCCCAGTCGGCGCCCAAGGTTCAAGTCCAAGAGAAACGGGCTGTTGTATCGCCTGGACGAAGTCAACAGTCGGGAGGTGGTGCTCAGGAAAGAGGGCTGTCAACGGGCGACAAGGCTGAGCTATGGGGCGTTTGAGTCAGGGTTTATAAACGTCGGGCCCTAGGAAGTCCCAAGGCCCAAGGCAAGAGTCCCAAGGCAGGAGTATTAAATAGAATATTTACAATATAATTGAGAGGAACTTAAAATGAAAACCTATATCCAAACAACATTCACGCTGAACATCACTGTGCTAGAATCCGGAGCCCTACAAGTGGAGGGCTTTGAACCTGCATTTCAGAGCCCGGAGGATTTGTATTCCTGGCTGCAAAACCTCGCCGCAGAAAAGCCGATGCCAAGTCCCTACCGCCCGACACGCTTCTCCTCTGAGTGGGCACGGGAGGACGAACTCCAACGCCAGGCTCGAGCACGGGAACTTTTTAAGAAGAGGAAAGAGTCTGTGCAGGTCTGGAAAGACACAGCCGAAAGTCCTCAGCCCAAGGAAAAGCTCAGGGAGATGGACCTCTTCAGGGAGGAGTATAAGAGGTTTAAAAGGAAATATCCTCAGGCCAAAGATGAGGTGCTCCGGAAGAAAGCCCAGCAGATTGTGGAACTCAGGCGAGGGCTGGTGGAGGAGATAGGGCAGGAGCTTGCAGAGTTGCCAAAGCCCCAGGCACAAGTTCCCAGCAGGATTCAAGAGCAAAGGGCTGAGCCGTCCCGTTTCCCCGGGAAACCCCAAGTCCCCAATCCCACTCCCGTCCGCACCCAGTCAATAGACCAGCTCCTGGCGGAGATTTCCCAGACCAGACTCAAGTAGCCAGCCCAGGGCAAGAGTCAAGAGTCAAGAATATCAAAAAAGAAACACTAGAACGAACTGAAAGGAATCCAGATGACAAATCAAGTAGATAAGAAACTTTATTTCCAGGGGGAGAACCTTCTCCTCAAGCACCTTCACAGAGCCCCTCAAGGCACAAATCCCAAGTCCACAGCCCAGAATCCAATCCTTGAGACCCTCACCTTTTTCCGTATAGGGCTCACCTCCCCTTCCCAGTCCCTCGACTACGACCCCAGTTGGAAGGCCAGCTACCGCTATGTGGAGCAGTTCTTTTTGAGGGTTCAATCCCAGGAGAACAACCCTGTCCCCTTGCTCGAGGTTGAGCACATCTCCCCGGAGGGCTTCCTCCAAGGGGACACCCAAAGTGCCTATAATATTCTTGTGGCGGACTGGGAAGAAGAACTCCAGGAAGAGGGAATCTCCCCCTCCAAGACCCTCCTCTCCCTCCCTGAGTCGGTGCTCATCTTTATTGTCGGGGAGTATTCTGATGGCCACAAGATAAAGCTGGGTGAGATGACCCAGGGGAAGATAGACTCCCAAATCTATCGCAGGTTACAGAGGGAGATGGTGGAAATGCTCCTCAATCCGGACTGGGAAGAGGTGCTCTGGATTTTCTAGCCGCCCCAGTCCCAAGTCCCAAGTCAAGAGTAGAAAGTTTAGTATTTTAAAAGAAAGGAACCCAAGATATGACAGACGCTGAATACAACCGAACCCTGCATAGGTTAACCACCTGGCTAGAGAACCCCAACCACAGATACTGTGTAATATCCCCAGCCACCAACCACACTCCCGCAGTGATTACACTCCTCGAGGGTGCACGGCAGACCACCCGAGGGCTCGCGCCAGGAGAGACCGAGGAACACTACCAGGCCCTGGGTTACAAGGTTCCCAGGCAGAAGAACCTCACCAAGCTAGACCTAGCCTACCTCCGTATAGCCCAGGTCAGGAATCTTCACGCCCAGGAAATGTTGGAAACCCACGTGAGGGAGGAACTTTCCAAAGAGCAGATTCTCCAAATCAAATCCCTGAGGAGGTCCAGATGACCAGACCCCAAGAACCTACCCTCCGCCCGAGGATATATCTGGGAAAGGAAAAAATCCTAGATGGCAAATGTATCCTGCAGAACATCTTCCTCACCAGGAAGACCAAGACTGGAGGTGAAGACATCCGGATAGGAAATATCTGTTTCCAAGGTCTCAAGGGCCACGGCCCAGACAGGGAATGGATAATCTCCAGTGGGAGCTTTCTCAACACCTTGGTGGAACCCCTCAAAAAGGGGAACAAAAACAGGGCCTACCTGGCGAAGAAACTCGTGGAAAATGAAATCAAGAGGCTGAGGAATCTGATGGAAGAACTGGAGGATAAAATCGTCCTGCTCTCGGGGAGAAGAAAGGAGCCTGGCCTTGTGCACTTCTACTTTCTGGAAGATGACTGGCCGCTGAAGATAAAATTTAGTAGGAGGAGGAAGGTTCCCAACAGCCATCCACCGAGACCCCATCCAGTCAAAAGTCCCAAGCCCTCAGTCCCCAGTCAACAACCCAACCCTAACTCTGAAAGGAAATGAAAATGATAGACAACTTAACAAACAACCCCAGAAGACGTGAACCCCTTCGCAACCAGTGGTGGGTGCCGGACTCCAAGGAGATGCTGGAGAAAATGGACTGGGAGTTTCTCGCCCCGGTGAGAAAACTCAACGCCCCTCAAAAAACAATGTTCAAGAAGATAGTCAAGGAGAACTATGGACTCCTGCTAGAGCAACCTACCTCTTGCAGGGAAACCCTGCTTGGTGTGCCTCTGCTTTGCAAAGACCATCTTCTGAGTTGCGAACCCTCCATTGCCCTTATTACAGAGCCTATCTTCACAGGTTCCTGCGGGCAATGCTATTCGGTGCCCTTCGTCCGGTGGTTAGATGGCCCGGCAACCCCAGTCCTTCTTAAGAAGTTCCTTTCCACGCTGGAAAAGAATGTAGCCTATGAAAATCCCTTTTACCAGGAGACCAAAGAATGAACCTCCAAGAACAGTCAAATCAAAACCTCACAGCCTTCCCTCCCCAGGCAACCCCGGAGCAACAAGCCTTTATTCAAACCCTCTTGGATGGCAAGCCCTGTTTCCTCTCCGCCCGGGCGGGCACAGGCAAGACCACCACAATCAAATGGGCTGTGCAATCCCTCCGCAAGATGCTCAAAGCCCAGGGTCGGGACAATCCTCAGGCGGTTTGTGCAGTAGCCTTCAATAAGGCCAACCAGCAAGACCTCCAGAAAGCCCTGGGCCTTGATGTCCAGGTGATGACCCTCCACGGACTGGGTTTCAAGTCCCTCCGGGAAGCCCTACCAGGACTCGACCTCGAGATGGGAAAGGTGTTTGAAATCCTCAAAACCCACGGGAGTAAGCTCCGGAAGAGAGAAGTTTTCTCAGACACATTCCATCTGGTGAGCTGTGCGAAGAACTGGGGTCTGGGCTACGAGGGACAGCTCGGCCCTTGGAAACTCAGACCACTCGTTCCCGCAACCTGGGAAGCCTGGGCAGACCTCAAGGCACACTTCGAGCTCTTCAATGCAAAGGAGGAGATTGCGGCGGAAGTCCTCAAGGAGTCCACGCGCCAGGCAATAGAGGATGGTCAGATAGACTTTGATGATATGGTCTATCTCCCAGTGCTCCTCAGACTCCCTGTGTGGTCAGCCGAACGGCTTATTGTGGATGAGGCCCAAGACCTAAGTCCCCTGAACCTAGCCCTCCTCGCCAAAAGTCCCAGCAAAAAGTGGTTCGTGGGCGACCCGTTTCAATGTATCTATTCCTGGCGAGGCGCGCAGGAAGATATTATCCAGTCCCTCGGACTCCCCGAGCTCCCACTCACGAACTGCTGGCGGTGCTCGAAAGAGATAATCCAGGAGGCCAACAAGTGGGTGCCAGACATTAGGACGGACAATCCCAGTGAGGGGCCAGTCCAAACCCTGACCTGGCTCCCGGACTTTAAAAAGGAAAACCCAGCGGTGATACTTGGCAGGAGGAACTCAGAGCTAGTCTCCCTGGCACTCCAACTCCGCCATTCCGGGGTGCAGGGTTTTATTCAGGGGAAGTCATTTGTGAAAACCCTGGAGGAGATTCTTTCCCAGCTCAAGGGAAGTAACCTCACCTTCCTTCTCAAGTCCCTCTCTCAGTGGCTGGACAAGATGCTTGAGAGCTACCCTCACAAAAGTGGAGAGCTCAAAGACTATGCAGAATGTCTGGCGCTGTTCCTTTCCGAGGGTCGAAGTCGTCAGGCTGCGGAAAGGCTCATCTCAGAGAGTTTCACCGACACCCCTGCTCCGGGAGCCTGGGTTCTCTCCACCATCCACAAGGCCAAGGGAAGGGAATGGCCCAGGGTGTATGGCCTTCAGTGGACGGACAAGGCTAACCAGCCCTGGCAAAGAAAAGAGGAGAGAAACCTCCACTACGTTGCTGTTACCCGGGCACAAAAGCAGTTTACTTGGATTGCGGAAAGTGCCTGGAAAAAGGAACGTGAGGATTGGCGGGCACCCTCAGGGCAGAGGGCCCAGCTCACCAACAGAGAATTTGAATTTACCCCTGGTGCTTTCGGTTGGGATTACTCCGGGGAATCCGCTTGACAAGACAGGCTTTCCCAGCTAAAATAAAATTGAAAGATGAAAGGAGAACTGATATGAGCCATACAAATCCTGGGGTTAAGTTTGTCCAGGCCAAAATGCACGTCGTGCAGGATAGGCAAGGCACTCTTTACCTGGCACAGGCAGACCAACTCTTTTGGACAACCATTGAGGGGGAACTTCTCCCCCTCCAAGGGTATAAAGACCTGGGCTCGGTGGAGAACCTGCTGAATAAGCTTGCCCAATATCGGCACGCGAGCAAGATACTGCTGGGCCAAACCCAGAACACGTTGTTAAATAACCTGGAACTTTTTAAGGAGATAGAATGATAGAAAAGATAGATGAGATGCTGGATAGATTGAGGGAGGAAACCCTCCCAGATGTGGGAGTCCCCCGCCCAATGCTAGCCACAGCGCTGGAAGACAAAGACCTCGATGGGTTGCAGTTTCCCCTGCTCGGGAGTCCCAAGATAGATGGCTACCGTGGGCTATTCTGGAAAGGGAAAATCTATGCGAGGAGTGGAAAGCTCCATCCCTGTCCTGCAGTGCAGGCGCTGGGAAAGAGGATGAAGGAGGCCAACCTCCCTGACCTGGATGGGGAGCTGGTAGTTCCCGGGGAGAGTTTCAATACCGGGGGAGGAAAGCTTCGGAGGCTAGACTACACAGGTCCGGTAGGCTTCCTGGTCTATGACCTCCTTAACGATGGGCTACCCTTCTTAAACCGGTGGGAACTTTACTCCCATCTGGAAAAAATCCCTGGCCTGGAGTATGTAGCCCAGGTCTGGCTGGAAAACAAATCCCAGCTCTTGGATTTCGAGAACGCCTGTCTTGCGGGTGGGTTCGAGGGTGTTGTGGTGCGCAAGCCAAGTGCCCTTTACAAGCACGGCCGGGGAACTCTTCGCGACCAGATAATGCTCAAGCTCAAGCGCTTCGCCACGGCGGAGGCAAGGGTGCTGGAACTCCTCCCTCGGATGCACAATGAGAATCCACAGGAAACTAGCCCACTGGGGTATGCCGAGAGGAGCTCTGCAAAGGAAGGACTTTTAGAAACTAACATCCTCGGGAGGGTAAAAGTTCAAGGACTCAATGGCCCCTTTAAAGGAAGGGTCTTCTACATCGGCACCTTTGATGGCCTGACCGAGGATGATAAGATTCAGGAGCTCAGGAACCAGACCCTCCTGGGCAAGGTGATAACATATAAGTATTTCCCTACCGGGGCAAAAGACAGACCACGGCATCCCGTGTATCTATGTGAGCGCCCCTACTGGGATAGAGAGGAGGAGCAGGATGACAGAGAAAATTGAAGTCAAGCACTATACGAAGTATGAGATAGACCCAAATGCCAAGACTTTTCAGGATTGGAACTTCTACTGGAAGGAGGGGAACAGGGAGGTTAAATATAGAATCTTTCAGCACCTCAACCAGGAGCCTCCACGCACAAGTCCAGTGCCAAAGCTCAATTCCTGGTGGGTGTGCTCCAAGGACGTCCTCGCAAAGATTGTAGCGGAGACTGATGGCTTTTGGGTTCTCGTTGGGGCAAATCCCTGGGAGCCCCATCGCCTCACTACTATCTGGGAGAGGAAACACTATGAAACCCAGATGCTGTTTCATTGTCCAGATACTCGCCAGGCCACGGAGCTCAAGCACAACCTCACTAGAAGTTTTCAGTGGAAACCCAGTATTTTCCAAATCGTGTCCGATATGAGCTACAATCTCCAAGAGGAATCCGACCCGGAGGATTGGGCGAACTTCCGCTTTGGGGTATGTTGGCCTGGAAGGTTCTGCTGGCTCAAGCCTGGCAAAGACCAGCTCCGAGGAGCGTGGAATGATTGGGAGGTTCTCAGTCAGAACCTCCACGACGAGACCCCGGAGGAAAGAGAAGACCGTCTGCAATGGGCGATGGTCAAGATGCAATGTAAATGAAAGGAGAGAAATTTATGAGTGCTATGGATAGAACCATCTTAATTGAAAAGGCAGAGAGAATTGTCAATCAGGACAGGAACACCCGCTATGGAGGGCCGGAGGAGTCCTTCACCACTATTGCGAAGTTCTGGTCGGTTTTCCTCGGGGTGGAGGTTAGTCCTCTCCAGGTGGCCGGGTGTATGATACTACTCAAACTCGCCCGCCTGAAAAAGACCCCGACCCGCGAGGACTCTGTAGTGGATGGGATAGGGTATTTCGCCTGTATGGCAGACTTTTTGAGGGAACCTTCCTCGGGAAGTCAAGAACAGGAGTCCAAGTTGAAAGACCTGATTGAGGAATACGAGAAGGGTAGAAAAGTTCCGGACAATTCTATCATTCAAAATGGAGGATACTAAATGGAAAATAAAACTAATCGGGTAGCACCCAGAGACCTTCTGGAACGTGCCCTGGCCAGTCCCAACGGGGTGAGGATATTCTTCCTCACCCAGGAGGAGGCAATCTCTATGCGGAACAGAATGAATGCTGTCAAAACCGAGGACAGGAAAAAGAACAACAAGGTCTATGCCCCAACCGACCCGAGCTACAATTCCACGCCCTATGATGACCTGGCCATTGTTATCAAGTCAGGACTTCTGTCCACCCAGGGAGAGGCCAAGACTCTCTTGGAAAAGGGAGGCTTTCCCTCGCAATGTCCAGGGAGCTGGTTGTATGTTCTCCCTAGCGGGGCATCCGACCAGGCCTTTATTGTGGAAGAGCTCTAAGTAAGGGGCTTTCCAATGGAAGTGAGACGGCTCAGTTTCCACCCACCGCCCAGCAAATCAGAGTTGATTTTCTTGGAGCCTGAGCCATCTCCCGCGCCGTCAAAAATATTTGTGCCAGAACAGCACATTTATATTGACAAGCCGGGTTTTTAACATTATATTGTTTTTGTAATCGGGCGGGAAGTCCAAGCAAAAGCCCATTTCACAGGCGTCTTGCCTCCTTCCCTCCCACCTCATCAACTCATTACCACTGAAAGGATAAAACTATGGTAAACTTTACAGCCGAAACACCGAGAAAGAATTTCACGATTGCAGACAAAGCGTTCACTTGTCCTCAGCCGTTCGCTGCAGGCCACGTCTTGACGGACAACGAAGCCGCTGTTATGAATCAGGTTCTGTCTGAAAACGTCCGCAACAACATTGCTCCGAAAATTAAAAAAGGAGAGGAAGTAAGCCAGGAAATCATCGACAAATACGTTGCTGGTTACGAGTTCGGGATTAGAAGTATCTCCACCTCTGACCCGGTTCAAAAGGAAATCCGTCGTATTGCAGAAGATGCCCTGGGTAAGAAACTGGCCTCGAAAGGTATGTCTAAGGCTAAACTTACAAAAGAACAGTATGGCGAAATGGTTGACAGTATCATCCAGAATAACTACGATGCTCTCTACAATCGTGCTATTCAGGTTATTGAAATCCGTGCCGCAAGCTTGGATTTGGAGGCCTAATAAATGTCGGGCAGTGGAATCAAGTCCCAGATTCTCCTTGTTGAATCTTGCCTTGCCACTGCCCTCCAACATCCCTGGGGTGTCCGCATTTGGGTAGGGAATGACCAAAAGTTCAAAAGACTTTTCTATCAGGTTCGGAAAGGAAATCCACAGTTTGAATGTCTTTCCCTCCTCACTACAGCTACCCCGGGGGAATTTTTAATTTTCAAAGAAACGGAGGCCCAGGATGGCTCAAGAGTGGAAGAAACTTACGATTAGACTCCGCCCTGAAACTCACGTTATGATGAACAAGCTTAGCAAAGCTGAGCCGGCAGTAGTCATTCGGGGGATGATAGAGCGCTGGGTCGGAAAAATGATAGAACAGAAAAACTTGGAGGAAAGAGTGCAGAGAAACCTATCTATTGAAAAAGGAGACCAGGATGGTAGATAATGTAAACCAGGAAGAAAATCCCATAGCCGAGGCGGATAAGGAATCCGTTGACCGACTGTTTAATAAAGACCCGCAGTTCTTGACCCAGGAAGACCTGGTGAAGATTGTGGAGCGCCTCCGGGCGAATAGAGGAACCTGGCTCAAGAAAGAGAAGAAGGCCGCTGCGTCGAGGGGTGGGAAGAAAGTCCTCGAGAAAGCAGAAATGCAAGCCCTCTTGGCGGATTTAAAACTCTAGAAAAGGAGAAAACAGAATGACCAAAGTAAACAACAGGACAGTGTCCTATGACGAATGGCAGAAAAGAATGTTTAAGGCTCTGAAAGACCTTGGCGTGGAGCAGTGGGTTGGATATGAAAAGGCCAAGAAACAAGTGGAGAAGGACCTGGAACGTGAATCCCAAGTGGAGAACCTGAAAGGCAAGTATATTAGCCTGGTTCAGGATTTTGTGGAGGATTTCCTCGCTAAGACAACTCGGACCGAATGGGGTCCAGAGATAAAACCTGAAGAGGGTGAGCGTTTGGCCTTGGATTTCTTCCTCAAGCTCAAGGAGAAAATGGATGCAGGAGAATGAGCAGCAAGAGGTTGAATCCCAAGGGGAGGTTCCTGTGAATAAGGCCTTCTCCCAGACCAACCCCTACCTACAGTTGGTGTGGGATGCTACCTCCCTGGGGACTTTCAAGGAGTGTCCTCGGAAATACTACTACCAGGTCATCCGTGGCTACACCACAAAGAAGACTGCCCTTGCGCTGGACTTCGGGATTGCCCTGCACGAGGGGCTTGAGAGCTTTTACCGCCGGCAGGACAAGGGTATGGATTTTGAGTCCAATGTTCTGGCCACTGTGGAGCAGCTTATGAAACATCCACTCCGCCAGAACATTGATTCCTACGAGGACCCACTGAGAAATTCCAAGTCCCTCGTGGCACTCACCCTGGCCTATCTGGACAACTATCAAAATGACCCACAGGCCACCAAGAGATTCGGGGATGGCACTCTGGGTGTGGAACTTCACTTCCAGTTTGAATCCGACCTGAAATCTAGTTCCGGTGAGGTGTTCTCCTTTGCAGGTCATATAGACCGCCTCGTGGAATCCAAGTTTGGCCTGGGAGTTTTCGTGCTCGACCACAAGACAACTGGGATGCCCCTAACAGACCATTACTTTTCCCAATACAATCCGGACACGCAGATGACCCTCTACACCATCGCCGGGGAGGTTTGTTATTCAACCCCTCTTAATGGTGTGATAGTAGATGCTATCAATGTCAAGACCGGGGAGTTCGCAAGGCAGATGACCCTGCGCTCCAAGGAGTATTGCAATGAATGGCTAGAGGAGCAACGCCTTTGGCTTACCCTGGCTGAGTTCTTTGCCACCAAGGGCCAATGGCCTCAAAACGATAAGAGTTGCAACAAATACTCTGGGTGCCTATTCAAGTCTGTTTGCACAGCACCTCGAGGACTTCGAGCACAGATTCTCAAGGAAGACTTCACGAAGAGAGTCTGGGACCCCACACAAATTAGAGGAGGAGAATAAATGACTCGCGATTGGATTTTCTGGTTAGCCTTTTTCATAATGTTCATCCTAGGTAGGGAGATAGTAAGATGTCTGTAGTAATATCTTTCAAGTTTGAGAAACTTCCAAACAACCCAGCAGTGGTAACCTCCGTAAAGTGCACTGGTGAAGGCAATCTCCCAGAGTATGCAACAGCCCTGTATCTGTTCCGTTCAGTTCCAGATTTTCGGGAGGAAGTCTGTAAGGGGCTTCCCGAGGAGGCCATCCAGGCCCTAGACAATTTTGATTTTAAAGACAGTGATGTTATAAATTTAGGAGAGCGTAAATGCCTACATTAGAAACCTACAAAACAGAGAAACCAATTAAGCTCCTTTTAATGGGTGACACCGGCACAGGGAAAACAGGTGCCCTGGCGAGCCTTGCCAATGCAGGGTATAGACTTCATATCTTGGACTACGACAACGGGCTGGACATCCTGTCCACCTCTGTTGACCCGGACAAGCTGAAGAATATTGAGTATGAAACCCTCACAGAGAAAAAGAAGGCGGTCAACGGGACAGTCCTCATCCAAGGCACTCCCAAGGGATTTTCCAAAGGCCTGGCACTTCTCACCGAGTGGAGTCAGAAATACACTTCCCTCGAGGACATCATCGTGATTGACTCCCTGACGTTTATGTCCGACGCAGCACTGGAGCACGTCCTTGCAGGAAATGGCCACACAGGCAAACAGCCAGAAATTCAAGAGTGGGGCCTGGCAATGTCCCTCATCGAGGATGTTCTTTCAATCCTCTACTCCACCGACGTCCAGTGTAATGTGGTAATTAACAGCCATATTAAATATATCCAGGACGAGGGCACGGGCTTAGTCAAGGCGCAGATAAACACCCTTGGCTCCAAGCTCCCTCCCAAAGTTGGCAGGTATTTCAATCATATGCTCTGCGCAGGATTCCAGGGTTCTAAGCGGGTGCTCTTCACCAAGGCCACGCCGCTGATGGGACTGAAAAGTCCGAACCCAGGAAAGGTCAAAGACATCTACCCTCAGGCAGATGGCTTGGCTAGCTACTTTAAAGATGTTAAGGCCTAGCGTCTGTGGCCTAGCATCTTTTGGACAGGGACTTGTTTTTCTCCTCCATTCCTCCGAAGTCCCTGTCCGCCTACTCCAATGCCCCTTCAAGTCAAATTTTGAGTTTTGACTCTTGACTGTTGACTTTTGCTGGGGCACCTCGAAAACAACTAGACAAACTTTTTATTTAGTTTTAATTTTAACTTAACTCTTCTGAAAGGAAAAATCTATGACAAACTTTATGCACCTGCTTGACAAAAAAGTATCTGAAACCGAACGTCCGAAACCTCTGCCGGTAGGCGCCTATGATATGGTCATCACTGGTTACACTACAGGCACCAGCCAGCAGAAACAAACTCCGTATGTAGAATTTGCGCTCAAGGTTCTGTCCCCTCGTGATGACGTAGACCCGGAAGAATGGGCACAGGTAAAGAACCCGACCGAGGCAAAGTTGAAAACTCAGTTCTACCTTACAGAGGATTCTATGTGGCGTCTTCAGGACTTTTTAGCCAAAGCCGGTTTTGACACATCTTCTGATATGTCCTACGCCGAAATGCTGGCTGAGTGTGCAGGCAGAAACGTAATCGGCATTGTGTCGCATAGACAGTCCCAGGATGGCGAATCAGTATTCCCTGAAGTTCGCAAGTTCCTGAGTCAGGACTAACCCCTAAATAGTAGGGAGTGGAAAGGGATGCTTGGCCCTCCCTCCCTACTCTCTAAATCCAACCCTTTTATCCCGGAGCTCCCTATGGAAATTGAACTTAATTCTATTCACATTCGCCCAGAGCGCCAACGTAAAGACCTTGGGGACTTAACAGACCTCAAGGTTTCACTGCTTCAAGTTGGCCTAATCAACCCTGTTGTTATTGAACAAGACCCAGATGATGGCCTGTTCTATCTTATCGCCGGGGAGAGAAGATACACCGCTTGGAGCCAGCTGGCCGCCGAGGGTAAACTTCCCACAACCATCAAGTGCACCCTCTTTACCAACCTCGACCCCTCAACTCGCCACGTGATAGAACTCGAGGAGAACATCAAGAGAAAAGACCTCACTTGGCAGGAGAAGGCAAAGGCCATCGACGAGCTGTTCTATCTCCGCAAGTTCTCCACAAACATCGAGCTGGCAGAGTTTCTCGGTCTCTCCGAGGGGTTCATTTCAAAGAACCGTGTAGTCTGGGCTAACATTGACAACCCCAAGGTTGCAGGGGCAGACACCTTGGTGAGTGCATACACTATCTGCCGCCGGGAGAGCGAGCGACTCCTTTCCAACATCCGCTCGGATATGGACCAGTTTGTTATTGATATGATGGAGGAATCTGAAAATGGAACAGAACAAGGAAGAACTAACTCAGTGGGAACAGGAGTCCGCGGCACGAATGGGAATGTCCCTGGAAACCTACCGCAACTGGAAACAGCGACAGCTGGAATATCTCAAAGCTCAGAGCAAACTCCGTCAACAGACCTATTCCCAAACACCCAAATCATCTGTGCAAACTTCCCCATCTGGGCAGATTCCTACAGCGGACCAAAGTTCAACCTCCTGCACTTGGATTTCCCCTATGGTATCAATCATCAGAAAAGTGAGCAAGGCAATACAAAGAATTTTGACCATTACGAGGATACTCCGGAAATTTACCAAGCGCTAGTTGAGGCCCTGGTAAGGAACTCTGAGAAACTTCTTTCCCCCTCTTGTCATATTATCTGTTGGCTGAGCCTCAACTTCCAGGAGTGGACAAAAGCCCAGTTCAAGTCCATCGGTTTTGAATGCCTGGCCCAGCCCTTTATATGGTACAAGTCTGACAATAAGGGTATCATAGCTGACACGATGTGCGGAATGAGGAATGTTGGTGAATATGCTCTGGTGTTTGTACGTGATAGAAGACCGGCGGTCAAAAACATCTCAAACATCTTCCCACATCCCTGCACCAAGAAGTTCCACGTGAGTGAGAAACCCCTGGCAATGGAGCGGCAACTGATGAGTGCGTTCTGTGATGGGAACACTCGTCTCCTCGACCCGACGTGTGGCAGTGGCACGGCAATTATGGCCTCGTTGGGTTATGGGGTGGAACAGGCCTTGGGATTGGAGCTTGACCCAGAGATTGCGAGCAAAGCGCAAGCCTGGCTCCACGACGAGAAGATTGCCGAAAATTCAACAAACCTAGATATTGATTTGGAGATAGACCTATGATGAAAAAAGGAAGTTATTTCACAACAGTATGGAGAGGTGGGGACTTTAAAGAGTCCCCAGTAGAGGTCAACGTGAAGTGGACTCAGGATGCCACAGGGGAGCTCACTCTGGACAGCGGCCCGGTGGACCTGACCCCCTCCGAGGCTCAGCGCATAGGGGAGAACATCCTTTCCAGCCTCTCTAATGGAACCCTGTCCTGGGAGCCGTGTGATGACTAAGCTGGTAGTTGTAACAGAGTTCCCCGGCAAGACTGACCTTGTTACAGGGAAACTCCTCTCCGGGGAAACAGGGAGGATTTTTTGGGACATTTGTTCTCAGGTGGGAATCCAGTCTTCTGACCTGGAAATAATTCCTGTCCTTACCCAGCGCCCCGGTAGTGGAAAGATTGAGGAGTTCTGCCTGACTAAAAAAGAGGCTGAAAGTCAATCCCAGGAGCTCTTTGGAAAACCTTATTCCAGGGGCTATATCAAAAGCGGTAAATACCTGGCCCCCTCCAAACTCCCTCAGGTTGAGGCCTGTCTTTCCCGAATCCGGGAGCTCAAGCCGAACCTCTGCCTCTGTCTTGGTGCCTTCTCCACCTGGGCCTTGATGGACACTTGTAAGTTTACCGCAATCAGGGGAACTTGTATGGAGTCCGCCCTTGTGCCGGGCCTCAAGGTCCTGCCCACCTACCATCCAGTTACCATTATCCGGGACTATTCTCAAAAGGTAATCGCCGGGGCTGACCTTCTCAAGGCCACGAGGGAGATGGAGTTCCCTGAAATTAACCGCCCGAAGAGGGAAGTGTGGATTCCAGAGACGAAAGAGGATTTGGTGGAATGTAGGAAGTTGCTCAATGAAAGGAGCCGTCTCACCCTCGATATAGAAACCAAGGATGGGCAAATCACTTGCGTAGGGTTTGGAATTTCCCCCTCCTTCTCCATCACAATCCCCTTCACCGATAGTCGCAAAGAGGATTGGAACTACTGGAGTTTCCTTGATGAGCTTTCTGCCTGGGCACTTGTCCGGGACATCTGTCAGAACCCCTCCATAGAGAAAGTCCTCCAAAACGGGGTGTATGATATTCAATACCTCTGGCGGGTTATGAATATCAAGACCCTCGGCTTTCGAGACGATACTATGATAATGCACCATTGCCTCTATGAGGAACTTCCCAAGTCCCTCGGCTTTATGGGCAGTATTTACACCAACGAGGCCTCGTGGAAACTTATGAGGCGATTTGAAGAAAAGGACCTGAAATAATGGGAGAGCTTTTTATTGACTTCCTTCTGGCAATATTTTGGGTATTGCTGGTTATAACTAGTTTGATTCACCTTGACAACCTGGGAGAGTTCAGTGAGAGATACAATTCAAGCAGACAGACAGATAGCGAAACTTCTGAAACCGGAGAGGAAAAGTGAGTTCTTTTCCCCTGGAAGTGTATGGGCACATAGGGTTAATAGTCATTGGGAGCTGGTTTATCTTCATTCCCTGACTTCCCGCCTCATCAGAAACTCCTCCCGCGAGGTAGATTTCTATACCCCATTCGGCCTGGAGCATCTTCCCCGAGAGAAGTTTCTTTCTCTCTTCACCCCTGTTGGGTGGGCACGAGTGAAGTTTGAGGGGCTTGCATCCCTGGATAACATCCGCCCCGAGGTTCCACCAATCCACATCCCGGAAAACCTAATCTCAGGGGCTTGACAAACTGCCCCGCCGGAATTATTATGAAAGAAAACTGGAGGGTTTTAAAATGAAGAGAGTTATCCTTTCTGAGTCCAAGCATTTCCTCGGTTGGGCTGTTGTGCCCAGTCCTGGAGAGCCTACCCGATGGGGACTAGTTCCCCGGGCCCAGAAAGCCAAACTCCTTTCCCGGCTACTTCGCCACTCCTCTCTCCAGCTTTCTTTCCCTCGGGACGGTTGGGATGGGCTTAGTCCTTCCGAGGCCCTGACCTACTACAAGCTCAGACTTCAACTTCAGAAGTTGGAACTTTCCACCCAGTCCTTTAATTTGAACAACCTAAAAGCTGAGAGGAGTCGCTAGACCTATGTTAAAATTCAAGACAGAGAGCTTCGTGCCAGATGACGAGGCTACTAACCTGTGGGTATACAATGGACTTGACTGTTGTCTTACCTATGAAATCTGGGAAAAACTTAAAACACAGTTCAACACCAACACAGCCACCATCTACAAGTGGGAGTTTAGCTCCCAGGCCGTGGCCCTGGAAATGATGTTTCGAGGGTTCCTCGTTGACCACCAAAAGGTACACTCCAAGATAGAGGAACTTGAGCAGGACTACAACTATTACCAGGCCAAATTGAACATCCTGGCCAATGCTGTGTGGGACAAAGACCTTAATCCAAATTCCCCGGCCCAACTCAAAGAGTTCTTCTATGAGGCCTTGGGTTGTGCCCCTGTAATGTTTCGAGGCAAGGTTACCACCGACCGCAGTGCGATGGAAAAACTTATCGACTCCTATCTTTACGCCCGGCCGCTGTGCAAATTGGTTCTTATCCTCCACGACCTAGGGAAACTTCTTTCCGTCCTCCGTACTGAGATAGACCCGGATGGTAGAATCCGGTGCTCCTATTCCGTGGCCGGCACAGAAACCGGACGTTGGAACTCCAGTACCTCCGCCCTCGGCACAGGAACTAATCTCCAAAACATAACAAACTCCCTCCGAGAAATTTTCGTAGCCGACCCGGGAATGAAAATTGCCTACATTGACCTCCAAGCCGCGGAATCCAAGGCCGTAGGGTATATCACTGGGGATGAGAATTACATCAAGGCGTGCGATGAGGGTGATGCTCACACCGTAGTTGCCCGACTCGTCTGGCACGACCTACCTTGGACAGGGGACATTAAAAAGGACAAGGAGATTGCCTCCAACACCCCCTTTTATAGGGAATTATCTATCAGGGATATGGCGAAAAAGGGAGGCCACGGTACAAACTACTTCGGCACTCCCCCGACAATGGCAGGGCATCTTCATATGCCAACTCCTATTATAGAGGAATTCCAGCAGAAATATTTTGAGAAATTCCCTGGCATTCCACGTTGGCACAAGCGGGTGATTCAATCTGTCCAGTTTGAGCGAAAGGTTACCACCTGCTATGGTCGTGAGCGAATCTTCTTTTCCCGCCCAGACGAACCTGCGACTTGGCGTGAGGCAATTGCATACGAGCCTCAGAGCACCATCGCCGATACCCTGAACTTTGCGGCGTGGAAGGTGCAAAAGAAATTCCAGGGGCACGATGTTCAGCTTATCGCCCAAGTCCACGATGCTATTGTTGTGCAGTATCCTGAGGACCGCGAGGATGAGCTCCTACCTCAAATCCTGAAGGAGATGATATTCCCAGTCCCAATTGACGGGCGAACTATGATTATTGGCGTGGATGCTGAGGTTGGATGGAATTGGGCTCACTTTGACAAGAAGAACCCGGAAAAGAACCCAGATGGTGTAAGAAAGTATAAAGGCAATGACGAAAGAAAACGTAGACATTTTCCCGAGAACAACATTCTCAACTGGAAACCTAATAGATGAGTTTGTTCAGGACACCCGGGGAACTGAATCTCCAGAGCTTTTCCGTCGCTGGGCCGCTATCGCTATGGTAGCCGGCCTTCTTCAGCGTCGGGTCTGGTGTGATATTGGCAAGGGGAAACTCTTTGCCAACCAGTATATCCTGCTCGTAAGTCCTCCTGGCGTGGGCAAATCCATTGTGCTGAAAAGAGTAGAGGAGCTCTGGAAACTTTCCGAGAAGATTTTCATTGGGGATGAAACTACCACCATCCCCGGACTCTTGGATTTTATGCAGGACTGCTCCAGTCCAGTATCAGGCCCCTTCGGCGAGACCCTGGTAACCCACCCTCTTTCCGTCGCCCCTCGCGAGTATGGAACCTATATGAAGGCTTATGACCTGAGCGTCCTGAACGTCCTCAACGACTTTTGGGATTGCCCGAGTTCCTTTTCCGAGATGACCAGGGGTGGTGGTAAGAACACTCTGGATTTCCCAGTCCTAAACCTCATCTCCGGAACCCAGCCAAGTTTCCTCAACAACGTCCTGCCTGAGGAGGCTTGGTCTCTTGGGTTCTGCTCCCGACTGGTTCTTTGCTACGATTGGAGGGCCGAGGTTCTCCGCACCCGGGACCGGTTGAATCTCCCTGAGTTCCCCTTGGCCAAGTACCGCCCAGCGGTGGAGGCCCTTGTGGGTATCCAGGGCCAAATGACCTTCACCGAGGAGGCTCTTGACTTCCTTGACACCTGGATAATAGATGAAAAAATGGCACCCGTGCCCTACCATCCACGCCTGGCTTCCTATGTCGCCCGTCGCCCTGTACACTGGCTCAAAATAGCTATGTGCCTCGCGGCCGCACAGGGAACCCTCCTCATAACCCAGCCCATCCTGGCCCTCGCTAAGGAGTGGCTCCTGGAACTTGAAACCAATATGCCTGAGATTTTCCGAGATATGAGTAAGGAATCTGACAAGGATGTTATGGATGAAATCAAGCTGGCCATTGTGCGAATGACCCTCCGCACGCAGGTATTCCCAGAGCGCAAACTTGTCCAAATCCTCACCACCAAAATCCCAACCCACAGGATTTCATACTTCATCGACACCCTCCTCAATGCCGGGTATATCGAGGAAACAGAAGCCCCGAAAGGCTCAATCAACGCCCTAGGCCAGAGAGGTTTTCGCCACTTCAAGGCCGGGGTAGACTTAAACAAACCTATGTAAAGGAGAACACCTATGATAGAAATTCACATCGAGGATGGACTTGGGATTTCCGAGAACCCTGAGAACACCCTAGCCCAGCCATCCTATCGCCACTTTAGTCCGGAGGAAATCCAGGCCTATGCCCGTGCGTGTAAGCCAGGAGTTTCCCTCCCTGACATCCTGAGTGCCATATCCCATGAGGCCTTGTCCTGTCGGGAGCTCTACTTTCAAAAAGGTAAGGACGCCCTTTGCCTGTCCTTCGTCCGCCTGGTGTTTTGGCTCCAGCTGTTGAATACGAAAGCACTGGTTGAGGGTGGTCTTACAGGGGAAATGGTACACCGCCAAATTGCGGATTTTTGGAATAACAAACGGGATTTTTAATCGGCGTAATGGCGGTTTGTTTTGCCGGTTTTGGGCAATAAATTAACGGGAGGTAAAGTTGTGCCTCCCGTTTCTTTTTGCGTTTGTGCGGGGAAATTTCCGAGCCGTCCCATATCCCGATGAAGTGAGCCCTCTCACTCTCCCCTCACAATCCCAGTTCCCCGGCCGTGGTTCCCCAGACCCCATAGTAGTCCACATTCCTCTGCAGGGGCGTGAGTTGCCGGTTCTCAAGGCGAGTCTGGGCGCTGTTCACCATATTCCCCACGTCCACCCCGTCGAGGAGAGCCCTCTGCACAATGGTAAACATCAGCCGGCCATCCCCACTTTCCAGGGCATTTGTAAAGACTTCTGCATAGCTCTGTGTGAGCTTAGCCCGCTTGTCTTTATCCCTCCAGATTTCATTTGAAATCTTAAAGGCCTGGTCCACCCGAGTAGGAGTGATGTTAAAATACTGATAGGCCAGGCTTTCCAGCGGCGTGAGGTCAGCAATCTTAGTCCCGGTACTCGTGTAGAGGGTATCATTGACCACCTGGGTTGTCCTGTAGAGCATCTTCGGACTGAGCGCCCTCATCATACCCTGCTGAAAGCCCTTGTCCCCGGCAGGGTTTCTCCCCGTCGTGGCGTAGTAGTCAATACCTGAATCCAGGCCATTCCACAGGGCTTTGAGCCTTTGCCCCCAGACAAACCCCATAAAGCGCTGGGTTTCCTCGCCTGGGTCACGAAACGGGCTGTTTACCTGGGATTGCAGGGAGAACCCAAATGCCCCAGGGATACCATAGAGGAGAAAATTACTTTCCGCTCCATTTCCCCACCTGTCATACAGCAGATTACTCATCTTGTCATTTGCCGCCCACTCGGTGAATCTTTCCAGGGTAGCACCAATCTCCGAGCTCCCCATACCACCAAGCAGGGAGGTTGCCAGGTTACTATACATATAAGGTTTCCAGGCTCCATACCGTAACCCTGCATCGAGGTATTGCATTTGCCAGCCCACATAGTGCATAGTCCAGTTTTTGAACAGACCCCAAGCCTGACCAACCGGCCCTTGCAGCACACGAGCTCTATCACTAGCCGCGAATTGAAACATCGTATTTTCTGTAAACTTCTTAGCCCCCAAATACACCTGCTCCTTGGTTATCATCCCAGCCTTGGCCATAGAATTAAAAAGCTTATACCCCACGGTCATAGCATAGCCACGGGACGCCTGTTCTGAGAACGTCGGGAGCATAGTAGCCATATTCCTAAGCATCCCGGAGTAGTCTCCCTTTTTCAGTGAGTCTGCCAGGCCTTGACCCAGACCAGAATTCTCTCCAATATAGCTTTCAATGAACCTCGGGCTCAGCGCTCCATCCCGAACCATCTGCTCCATAAATTCCGAGAACCCCTGTTCGACTTTCGGGTTGCCCATAAGTTTCAGGCTCTCCCACATAATTTTGAGCGGACTCAGAGTATTCGCGACCATTCCTTTGCCGCTTTTAGCAATGAGGGGAACCCCGTCATACGCCCACTGGAGGGCTTGTGGACATTCCCTGAGTAGGGCCAACTGTGGTAGCACGGTGGTGATGGGTTGCAGGATATTGGCCAGCGCATAGGCCAGGTTCCCAAAACCCAGGTCCAGGTGTGCACTAGCCGCGTTGATACTACGGACAATCCTACTCGCGGAGTCCGTCCCCAACACAGGCGCCAGGATGCTATCCGTGGTCTTATTGACCAGTTGGCTAAACACCCCCTGTTCCCCTTTGAGGACACTCAGGGTATCCTGCAACATCACAGCTGTCCTGGGGTCATCAATACCTAGCGTGGCGATGTCCTTGGCCAGCACCCTGTCATTGATTTCATTGGCCAGCCAAATGTATTTATTTTCCAGGGAGTAACTCAAGTTTTCAATGAGGTCTTCCGCCGTGCGTGCCCGGTTGTAGCCACCCACCCCAGACCGAGGGAAGAAAAAGCTAGACTTCGCCACATCCGGGTGAGTCCCTGCATATTGAGCTGCAAAGTTATTAGCTAGGGCAAAGTCATCCGTGCCGGAAAGGAGTTTCTCCTGTCTGAGGTCCAGGGCCCTGTCTTTCATCCAGAACTCCCCAAGCCTCCAGTTCCCTCCATTTTCCTTAGCCTTGTCAATAACCCCCTTGGCCATCTTCTGCACAGCCTTTTTGTTATCCCCGCTCACGATGTAAACCAGGTTCCCCTTGTCATTGAGGATGGCCTGCCTTAGGGAACCTTGCCAATAGTGGCTAATTCCGTAGTGACCTTTTCTCAGGGGGAACAGCTTGGAATCTGGGATGTGGAGTTTTCCTGCACTGGTGGTGAGTTCCTGAATAGCCTTATCGTGGAGGCTATTCAGCGCTCGGAGTGTATCCAGCCCATCCGCCCCAAGGGCATTGACTAGCTCCGGCCGAATGAGCACATCACTGAAAGGAATCTCATCATCTATGATTTTGAGCAGGGTGTCAAATCCTTGAGGGTTCTTCGTGGCAAGTTGCCTTACCATATTCGCGAAAGCCCTAGGGTCATCCCTTTTAATTCCCCCAGACACCACCTTGAGGAGAGAATCCTCCCCAACCTGCGGCCGACCATAGACAAGTTCCTGTGCCTTTCTCCTCGCATTGTCCCGGGTGTTCTGTGCCACCGCATAGATTTTCCTGGCCAGCGGGGAGTTCTTAAACTTAAAGGCCGTGGGGTAGAAGTTCCTCTTTGCAAAGCTAGCCACATTGCCCAGCAGCTCCGAGTCCTCAACCGCACCCCAGCCAAGTTTCCGAGCAATATTCTTAGCCCCTTGAAACCCTTTGGTCTCGGCGAGGGATGGAATATCAGAGCCATCACCCAGGGTATCCGAAAATCTCAGCGCCCTGTCCAGCACGGCATCAGAGTCCCCCACCCCTTTATAAACGGTCTCCGGGTCTCTCCAGGCATCGGAATTGGAAATCTTGAGGAGGTTCCCCTGTTCTGGGATAAAGTGTGCAGGGTCATCTGTTTTAGCCACAAACCAATTGCCTTCTTTTCCTGTCTTCCGGGCGATGACATAGAGCCCATCTTTTTCCTTGCCTAGCCTCCAGCCATTACCCACCTCGGCGAGGTTCCCCTGGATGGTATTATCCAGTCGTGTGATGGCCTTCTTCCCCTGGGCACTGACCAACCTAGGAAATTGCACATATCCCAGCCAGTCATCCGTAAGCATGCCATTGCCCTTGAGTTCTCCAACCGTTCGCTCTAGCTCACTCAAACTCTTAAACCCGATTTCTTTATTAGGAGAGAACGCTCGGCTTCTTACAGAGCTCGTCCCCCGGAGCACTGAATTCAGTGCTTTCCACTTTTCACTTCCCTCCAGTTCCCCAATCATATGGTCTCGAGACTCTTCCCGAATCCTGCGTTCCAGGCCCAGGATGGTATTATTGAGCTCCCCCTCCAGCTCCGGTTCCACAGTGCCTATCTTTGCCCGAGCATTGCGGAGGTTCTGTTGCCAGGAGTTCTTACTCGAGATGTCTGCGAATTGCTTAGGCACACGGACGCGTTTTCCTCCGGAGGCAATCCATCCCAGTCCACCCGCTAACACACCCCCTGCACCAATATCCACCAGTGCCTCCGTGGCGCGCTCGCCAAGGGAGCCTCCCTCCCATTCAGGATTTGCGGTTTGGAGTCCCAAACCTATGGCCTGCCGTCCAACCTCTATCGGGGCAAGCAAGGCAGCCTCACTACCCAGCCTGGAAAGAAAAGGAGCCTTGGCAGTATTTTCCACACTTGCCAGTCCTCGAGCCCATTTCCCATAGCGAGTCCCCTTAGCCAACACACTTGCTGCTTTGGCCGTCCCTGCCGCAAGGGGTGCTACCTGAGAAATAAACGCCGCCTTAGGATTCTCCGCCTCCCATTCTTGCACATCCTCATCCGGGTTATCTAGCCCAAAAAGGCCTAACGTAGAGTTCCACGTTAGGCTCTTAGCCAGATTCTCAAAATATTTCAGCTTGTCTTCCATATCACTCTCCTTGAATCATTTGCAGTCCCTGAATATAGTAGTTCTGCGTAAAGGGAATTTGAGAATTCTTGTCCTGGAGCAAGAGGCTTTGCTGTTGTGCCCTCTGCATTATCTTCTTCGGGGTCATCCTGCTGAGTTCCTTATCCGACATCTGAGCCAGGTCACTCAGTGCAGCATTCTGCCCGAGGACTCTTGCCTCACCCTGTTTGTCCACCTGCTCCCAGTGGATATTCCCATTGGAATCCCGCCAGTAGATTTTATTTCCCCCTATTGCACGAGGTTGCATAGCCTGCCATTTAGCCAGGGCCATATTGGCTTGTGCGAGGGCATTGCGTTGCCGCATCTCCTCCTTTGCAAATTCCTGAGCTACCTGCCACCTTTCCGCAGACGCCCGGGCTTCTTCCGTAGCATTCTTAGCATCCGTGACAGACTTGTTGCCCTCAGCCGTAATCCGGTTCATCTCATTCACCGCCTTGGAAAAGTCAGGGAGCTTCCCTGAAAAATCTGCATTGGCAAACCCAGCCGCAAGGACATCCCAGACATTGTAGGGGGTGCCCTCATACTGAGGGGCTTTGACCTTGGAAGTGTCAATGTCCCGCATACCTAGGTTTATCTCCGGAAATGGAATTCCCTCCCCTCCTTGCCCTCCGGCCACCATTCCAGCGCCACCTCCAGGCCCACCCTGGGCAAGGTAAGTTTCCAGCCAGGTTTTCTTCGGAGTGCCCTCTTTATCTTCCCCAGCGCCGAACAGACTCAGAATATAATCCCCGATACTTTCTCCTGTGTTTGCGGCCCAGGAAATTCCAAATTCCCCCGCGTTCTGAGGGTTTTCTGCAGCGTGGTAGATATAATCCCCTGCAGCCACAGCAGCACCGAAAGGGTCAACAATCTGCTGGCCGGGGTAGGGCAACCTATCTGTGTTCCTATTAGGGAGTTCACTTCTATCCTTTATCAGCCCCTCTTTTGCACCCTGCTTAGCAAGACCCTGATTGATGGCCTGAGCAACTTGCCTACCCTGTTGAGCCAACTTATAGGGAAGACTATTTTCCACCCGGTTCTGAACCTCTTCCTGAGAGAGATATTCCCGTATTTGATTGTCTAAAAAACTTGGAATCAAATCAACCATCTGTCATCTCCTTAACCACCTAGTCCAAAGATACTAGAAATCATTTTCAAATCTGAGCCCAGGCCATTATATCCACCCTGAAGTCCTGCAACCCAAGGATTGGTTTGTTTATTGTAGGCTGCTTGACTCGCGCCCATCGCGCTACCATAGGCCATAGCCAAATCCCACAGGTAATTAGTTTTGGCCATATCAGCCTGTTGCTGTTGATTGGCTGCATTGACGAGCAGATTATTTGCCGCTGTGCCGGTGTTGAGATAATTGCTGGCCGAGATGGCATCGGCACCCAACAGCGCCGGAGTCCGTGCCCTCTGGTTCGCAATGTCTGCCGCAGCCTGAGCAACAATCTGATTTTCCAGGTTTTCCTGAACTCTCTCCCTGGTGAGATAATCCCTGCTTCCCCCATAAGCACCAGCATCAATAGCCGCACTTCTTGCTGCAGGGATGAGTTCATCTCGGGTCTGTTTAATCAGGTTATAGGTCTCACCCTCCAGTTGCGGGGCAATGCTTTCCGTAGCCTTTCTATAACCCAGCCCAAGACTATTCGCGGCCTCGTTTCCCAGATACTGATTGTATGCAGAATTCCGCCCTGCAATCTGATTCGCAAAATTTATATTTCCTGAAATACCCTGTTGAAGTTCTGGGATATAATCCACCCAGCCTTTTTGGGCTTCCGCATAGGCATCTCTAATCTGATTCCGAACCCCATTAAGCTCAGCCGCATAGGCAGCGTTCGCCTTGTTCTCGGATTTTGCGTTAGAGTGCCCTGTAATAGCACCAACAACACTACCCATTGTCAAACTCCTTTACACTAACTAGACAAACAATATTGTTAAACTTACTAAATCCCAGTGGACGGAATTTTAAAAGCCTGGCCATTTTGAGCGCCCTGAGGTTATTCACCGGGGTCAGGCCATAGAATTTTGGCACCCCCAGGATTTTCTTCGCCACAGGTAAGACTTCCTGACAAAACCTGAGGGCATTCCAAACATCGACCCTAGGTAGGCACGTCCAGTGCGCCTCGGCCCTGCCATTCCCCTGGAGGAAAAGTGCATAGCAGCCATATCTTCTCAAACAGACCCACTTCACACCCAAGGCATCCAAGTCCACGTCAAAAAGCCAGTTTGCTCTATCCTTGGGGACTGTATAAAACCCATCCACTGTCATTATTATAAACCCCTAGGTAAATCTTTCCGTCCTTTTTAACCCTAATCTGGTCGCCGTCCACTGCAGGAGGCAAGCCATTCCTTGGCTTGCTGGAGTCCCAAATATACAGCCCCAGATTTACCACTTGCGGGTTAGCCTGTTGGGCACGGAGATTCCCTACCACAATCGCGGCCCAAGAACGCCAGTCCTGATATTCCTCCGGACTCGGGAGGTTTGAAAAATCCGTCATCCTAGAGTCTCCCATTCATTTGCTGCCCGAAGAACTCCAGGGCAGACAGTTTCCAAATAGTTTCCGCACCAACATCCTCAATGCGAATGCGAAAGAACCTCCCTGTGATTCTTGTCCAGCAAAGATTATCCAAATCACTGAGAGGGAACCAGTCAGTCCACTTAATCGGGTCCTCGAGGCGGTCTCTCCAGCCCAGCTTAATCTTCGCAGTGGAGGAACCAGAGTTCTTCATCTCTGCATTGAAAGTGTCTATGTATTTATGCCCTCGAGTATTGAGCTCAATATCCTTGCTTTCAATCCAGAGTTCTTGGTCTCCCTTATTAGTAGAAATCAACTGCCCATCAACATAGACATTTCCTAAACCTGACACCATATCTTGCCTCCATAAGAAACTTGCCCATAGCCCTCGTAGGTCATCCCAATCTGCCCATCGGCATCCTCAGGCAGGGGAAGTTTGCCCTCCGCCTGGCCCTGGTTAAGGGCATTCTTAAGGTCATCCACATAGAGCGTACCGTTGCCTGAGACCCAGTATTGTTCCCAAGCACAGTACCTGTCCCAATCGAGCAGTGTCCAAGTGTTATTCCCCAGGTTAAATCCAAAGCAAAGCAGCTCGGCATTGTCATCACTTTGCACCGGGACGAAGAAAAAGACGTGCTGGAGAATTCCCCAGGCCGCGCAGAAACAACTTCCTGTGCGGTTCAAATCCAAACGCTCATTTAACGTCGCGCCAACTCGTTCATTATCCACAAAGGTGATGCCACTACCATCAGATACCCAAATACCATTAGGCCCAAAGGCAAATATACTCTTATTAGCCACGCAGATTGAACGGGAGTTCCAGCATCCTGCCCCTTTATACAGCAGCCCATAGCTAAAAATATAAGGCCGGGAGATGTAGCTTACCTTGACAACCTCCCTATTTGTGCAGAGGAGCATAAAGTTATCCAGTGCAACACCGCCAACCAGCTCCCCCTGGATGTCCCTAATAAACAGGTCACCAGCCATATTTCCCTGTTCCGGGGTCCAGTAATCCGGGTTATCGTCATCAGACCAGAGCACCGAATCCACACAGACGGCAACCAAAAAGTTCTTACACTTGAGGAGGAACTTAGGCACATAACCCCTGGCTGTGAAGTTCTCAACCTCCTGCATAGTGCTATAAGGCCAGTACGCAGGGTTCTTTTCCTCCGTAGGCTCCCCGGTTTCATCCAGGATAAACTGGTTGTCATCCCTAGGTTTCCACACCCATAGCTTTTCCCCGTGAACAGCATAAACCCACTTACCAAACGGCTGAAAACTCCAATCCCCTGAGGCGACGTGCCCTTGAGGGGTTACATCATTTATTTCCGCTGTGGTAAGTGAATAGGTTAGTACTGAACTGGTCGTGCCAAGGAAGATTAAATCACCAGCACCGCAAATAGCGTTTACAGGGACACCTGCTGACATCAACGGAATTTGCCCGGGCATAGGCTGGAGGGTTCTATCTATAAAGAGCATACCTCTCCCATCCTCCCAGAGAATAGGCTTCTGGTCGGGTAAGTCAGGCGTATAGCCTGAAGCCAGCTCGTCAATTCGTACTAACCTTTCACTCATTTCTTTTCCTCTGGTTTAGTCAGTTCTTTCGCAAGGTCAATAGCTTTCTTCCCTTTGGCAATGTCCTCAGGTGTGGCATTGCGCACATTGAGGGCCAGGATAGCCAGCAGCTTTTTCAGCCAACCAGCACCTGGAATAAGGGCACAAAGAGCAGAACTACCAACCACCACACTACCGATAATAGTAGCAAGAGGCTCAAAGTTCTCAGAAACGTAACTAAAAAATTCATACATTCTAATCCTCCAGTTCAAAGTGGGGTTTATCAACGAGGGACTTCCACGTTCCACCCCAGGTTATATTAAGTCCTAGCTTCCCGGCACAGTAGCCCAGGTAGAAAGCCAGGATATTCCAAGCGTTCGAGTCAGAGTCAATCATCCCATCTCGGGTCTTGGGACAGGGCCAGGGATAGAGGTCAACAGCCAGGCCGTCGAGGTGCTTAGACTTGAGGGTCTTACTCACCCCAGTAGCCACGTAGGCCTTTTGGGTTTCCTCACTTCTCAGCCCCTCAATCACCGAGAAATCCACATAGTGCAAGGCCTCGTGGATGAGGGCAACCAACCTAGGGTCAACGCCAATCAGTCGTTCCTGACTCTTCTGACTCAGTTTGTATGGTTCTTTTCTTCTCTGCATGGAATCGTTCAATCCTCTCAAAAATAGTAGCTTGGTCAATCTTGATTTGAGTCAGGGTCTCGAGCATTTTGTTCTGATTCCCTATGAGTTTCTCAATCGCCTCATTTGTGGCATAGTGCTTGACCAAGCTAAGGTTAATCATTTGGATTTCCTTGTGCAGAGCAAAATACTGCGAAAGTATCCAACTAAGTAAGATTGCATTTAGCGACCAAATTATTTCCAAATATCCTGGCATAGTTGTCTCCCTCTTTTATTCCAAAATAGTGGAAAAAGGCCTACCTGTCAAGATGGAATTGAGCAGAGTGTCAACCACCCGAAAACCCAGAACCCTGAGAAGAATTCCGCCAAGGCTGTGGAGCGGTTAAACGGGGAGGGCAGGACATTTGCAACCCAGGGAGAAAGTTCAAACAGCGACCAACAAAAGGCATAGATATTGGCGATAGGCAAGCCTACAAGGAGCCACATAGGGTCCTTTAATACAATCGCCACTAAGAGCATAGGGCAGGAATACCTGAGGAACATATACAAAAAATCATAGCAAAAGTCATAGGGCTTGGCACCAACCTTAGAATAGAGCCAATCCAGGGGATAGTGATACCATCTCTCCTTATATCGTTCTACCGTCTTGGAGTCTGGCTCTCCTCCCCTGCCAAGGTCAAAACAGCATCCGTGTCCACGAGACCAGAACTGAAATTGCAACCAAAAGAGTATTGGAATTCCCAAGGCTAAGTTGGACATATCCAGCCCCAAGCAAAGTCCCATCCCGGCTACCATCAACACCGTCTGCACACCACGAGAACTCAGGAGGGGCACCTCTTTCCAGCCTCCACCAAACAGCCTCCTGAGAAAGCCACCAGCTAAACCTGCAATCAAAAATTGTAAAGCATCAATCATCTTAGAATCTCCTTTCTCCCCTATCGTGGAGCAAGAAAAAGAGCCTGTCAATATTCAAATCAACAAGCTCTTAAATCAGGCTGGAGGGTTTCCTGATTATTCTGCACAATGCATTGCGAGGTAATATCTTTTGGCTTTCCCCTCGGGGGCATCCTTATCCTCGAGGAAGTCAAATGCCAGGTCGGCATAATACTGCGGCGCCTGACCATCCTTATAGTAGTCGCTCCGCACCATATTCAGCGTGTAATAAAGGTCATAGATATTGTAGTTCTTACAGCCCCAATCTATACCCATCGAGGCCGCAACTTTTTCAACATCCTCGAGAGTCCAGTAAGCACCAGAACTTCCATCCTTGTTCTTCATCCGAGCCACTGCCTTTTCCGCACAGTCCTTGGTAAAGTGATAACCATAGATTAAGCTCTCGGCCTTTTCCCTCTTGTGCTCCCAATGCCCAGGGTTACTTTCATATCCCATCTCGGCCATCTCGGCCAGTATTTCCATCATTGCGAGATGCTTGGAAGTTTCAACTTTCTTTTCCTTGGCAAACTCACACAGTTCTCTACACCATCCCATCATAGGTCTCCTTGAAATTCAGGGCTGGCCTGAAAGGTAACACCAGCCCTTTGATATAAATTTACGCAGCCGCAGTTCCACTTGTCGGAAGCTTGGACAAAATGAGGTTAAGGTCATTCTGAGTGCTGCAGCAACAAGCCGCCAGCTGTTTCTCAAGTCCGCAGAATCTCTCGCCAAAGTTAATCGACTGGAGCAAATTGCTTTTATCTGCATACAGGCGAGCATTCTCGGTCTGCAGGGCAGATATTGTGTTCTGGTCGATTTTATTGGAGAGGGCTGCATTACCAGTTACAATGGCATTTACAATCTCGCGGGTCTGAGCAGAGGTCTGCAAAGCAGCAGCCGCGGCAATGTTATTAACCGTCTGATTGATACCTGCAAAGCCCTGGCACAAAGCACTTTGAATACCTGCAATACCATTGTTCAGGGAGTTGTAGAAGTTCTGAGCTTGGATGTTATCCAGCTGGGAGTTGATTCCATTATCTGCAATCACAGCACCAGCTCCACCCAGGGCACCTCCACGGCCTCTCCAGCCCCAACCTCCGCCGTTGCCGCCGAATGCGAACAGGGCGAAGATTAAAAAGGCAAAGAAGATTCCAGAACCGCCGAACCCATCATAGTTTTCAGTCATAAGTTTTCTCCTAGAAAAAGTTAATCAGGAGTAATAACTCAGGACTCACTTGTTCAACATTCCACCCAGGAACTTTTGAAAAGCTTCAGGATTTGCATTCTGGAGCTGGGCCATCTTTTGGTCTGCTGGAGTTGAATTGAACTGGCTGACAAGATTGTCAAACTCTGCCCGCGAAGTCTGCGGAAGACCCCACTTCTTACAAAAGGTGTTCCACTGAGAATACATTGAGTCTGAAGAGATAAGTTTCTTGAGCATAGCCTGCGAGGCCATAGCTACTAAAGATTGAAGATTAAACATTTGTGCCTCCTTTGTTATTACAAGAAAAGTATGGCACGAAAATTAGATTTTGTTGTGTCAATATTGTGGAAAATATGTGCAAGGGCCAAGAAGTCAATAGGCCAAAGGAAATTAGAATTGGATATAAAAAGAGGGCTGGGACGGCGCATTTCCAAATGCAATTCCGTTACCCAGCCCTAATCAATCAGTCCAAGCCATTTTAATGTTGCCCTGAGTCGGTTCAAAGCTTCAGTCATCTTATGATTATGTGAGGATTCACTCATACCTAGGTCTGTCGAGGCGTGAAGCCTGCGCTGTTCATTACAATACTTGCGAAGAATCATATCCATCTTGACTCTGGATAGTCCACTTTTCTCGAGTACCTCGGTTATTTCACCCAAAGAGGATTTCTTTAGCCAATTCTTAGTGCTGTCTAATCCTGGTTGATATTTGCTTCCCATTGAGGTCCTCAGGTTTCATCAGCATTTCGCTGAATAGTTATACCAGTTTGTTTGGCATACATCCTACCACGAGCAGAACCCTTGGAGCCACCAACCCTATGGCCAGCATACCGACCTTTTGAGGTTGAAATCGCCCCGAAGTTCTTCTTGAGCTTTGGAACTCGGTCATCCTCAGCTGGGTCATCTTTCAGTGTTGGTGCTCGTTCATCCAGTTCTTTAATTTTGTCCACCATTGGCTATCTCCTATTTCACAGTTGTGATTGTATAAACCCCGTTGATAACAACATCCTCGAGAAACATAACCCTGGATTGAAGATCACCAATATACCAGCCAATCCAAAAAGCAAGTCCGATTAAAATTAGACCAAAGAAACAAAGAACCCTGCAAATGGTATTAGCATTGCCGATAACAAGAGGTTCCACTGGTGCTTGTCCACCAGTCTGGATTGATATATTAGGGTTTGATTGAGAACTATTATCTGTGCTCACGATTTATCTCCTTAAATTTGGTTTAACTACATAATAATTTTAATAAAAATATCTGCCCTATGCAAGCACAATCTACAAAGAATCCCACGTAATTACATCGAGCTCTTCAGCCGTTTGTGCAGCCTCAATTTTAGCTTTCAAAGCTGTAGCTTTTTCATGGCAGATATTTGAATGCATCGCTAGGGCAGCAACCAAACCTTTCAAATCTGTTGGAGTCAAATCAATGGTACTATTGTCCTGACAGGTCCACGTGATGGTAGAACCTGAAGGAGCCAAGGCCATTGATTGGGCTGCACAGGAAATTCGAAGGCACGAAACTGTGTCACTGTCAAAAGTCTTCCCGAGGTAGGAAAAACCACTCTGTTCTGCAGCATCACGAGCACGATTGATTTCCTCACGCTTGGCAAGTTTGAGGTCGGCCAGTGGGGGTTCAGGAACAAATCCAAGTTCAAACCAACGTCCATCAAGAGTCTGTTCAACTTCACCTAGTTCCATACCTAAAGATTTATAAAAATCTTCATCAGTTCCTAAACCTACTTCGCATTCATGAGTTTCATTATTTATAACTTTTCTATATTTTAGCATAGCTATACTCCTTTATTTGGATAAAAAGTCATCTTTTTAAAGTTAGTCCAAGAAACTATATCACCTTTAGCAACTGGATAGCAAAAACCTGCAGATTGTCCGTTCAAATAGCTAACACCAATTTCTGTATTATATAGTTCAACACTATTTATTGTTAAACTTCGATACCCATTATCTGAAAGGTTATGTATGCCAATTATAAAACCTGCTTTAGGTGTTGTATAAGGTGAAGTCATTGCTACTCCAGCTTTATAATTAGGCATTCCCCAACCAACCGCAGTTTGTTTACCGGCAGAGGACACATTACTTAAGCTTACATTTGCAGAATTAACAGATAAAGCTTGCAATTCCTTTAGTACATTTCCGACATTGATGTTCTCCACGTTGGTAATGGTATTGCCTACCTTGTAGTAACGCAGGAGATTCTTACTTTGCGGGCGAACCCAGACGTTGTCAGCGTAGGGGGATTTACCTGTGGAAGAAGTGTTAAGGGTACTTGCATTCAGCGTAAAGATACCACCGGCTGGATTCCACGCAGCACCGGTGGTACCGCCTGTTTGAGTAAACTTAAACATTCCTTTTGTTTTACTAGCACCAGCTTGTTGCCCATTAAAATCCTGAGTCACATTGGAAACATAGAATTCACCTTTAACATTAGGCAGGGCTTCATCCAGCACTCGACCTATGAATCTAGTATCGTGTGTAGGTAAATCATAAGATTGCCAGCTAGTTCTAAGGCGAATAGTTTTTGCATTAGTATCTAGCACGTGCCCTAAGGATTCACCAATGGCGCTAGACGCACTATTATATACATCCGTAGTAACAAATCTCCACCCAGTAACAGCATCAATCCTCACCGAGTAGGTCTTATTATAGTGTGTCTCATTCGCGGCAGTACTCCTATCATAGGCTGCTTTCATAGCATCCCAGAGTGAAGTATAGGTATTTCCACTCAGCGTCGACCCGGCCAAGGCCCAGCCAATAGCCGCATCCCCGGAAAGCTTATAGTCCAAGTCAATGGTAGCCAACAGCGGGAGCTGAGCACCACCAACCCTGTCAAGGATATCCCAGTTTTCATTCAAAGGTAAATCCCAGTCAAAGTCCCCTTTTTCAGGTTTATTCAGTCCAAGCGTGGGAGTCTTCTCATATCCGTCCATCTTCTATTCTCCTACTTTAATTTCCCAGGTTACCCGAATAGGAACCCCGTTCTTGATTGTAAATTGCTGGAGGGGTAAGAACCGTGCCAGCATAGTATTGCCATCCGCCTGGGATTGGAAAAGCCCAATCTCCAGGCAATCCTTAGTCACCTGCCCAGTGTAGGTAAACGTGCCCATCCAGGAAAGCACATTACCTCGCCGGCTAACCGTGCAGGGAATCGTGGCAACCGTAGACCCCTGGAGGCCAGTCATCGAGTCGGTCGTGATGGCAGCAGAATCCCCTAGGCGAAATTCCAAGGGAAGTTTCACAGCATTTCCCTCGAAGATTCTCTGTGCCAGGAGTACCAACCCACCAGTAACCACCCTGTTAGCACCTCGGGCAAGGAGCTTCCGCGGAAAGGAGGAACCCTCCCAGACCTCTACCTTACCAGTAACAGTTCTGTCCATCTTTCCTCCTTATGCCGCAGAGGCATCGTTGAATTGATAAGTCCAAATGATTTTAATTTCATCCTTGTCCTTTTTGGTGTAGGTTCCCGTAACCGCACGGCTGAAGAGAATACCACCACTAGCGGCCGTGAAAATCCCTGTTTCTTCCCAAACACCAGTACCAACACCTGCCGCAAAAGTGGCAGTGAACTTCACCGTGCCGTTGGTCTGTTCAACCTTCTCAAAGGCAATCCTCGCGAGCTGAGAACCTTTCAGTCCTACATCTGCCAAGCTCGGTGCAACGTTAGAAGTTCCAACTGCAATGTGGCTTGGTGCAGTAGGGGATTTCTTCGAAACAAACTTGGCGATTTCATTCAGGCCAGTTTGCACAAACATATTGTGGACTTTGAAAATTGTTTTCCCTGTCTTCAGGTCAATAGCTTCAAGAGTGCCACAGCAACTTACAGAATTCTTTTTCATAACCCATATTCTCCTATACCATAACCTGAAATTCCATAGCCAAAAGCGACAAGCAGCTCGGTGGAAAGTTTACAGGTAGATGTTGATTTAATTAGTTGAAACGTTTGCAGGATGTCAGAGGAAAGTACCCGGGAGGTGATTGGCTTGGACACCCGGAGCAAGCAAAGTCCCCGAGCAAGCAGACTTTCAATAAAAGCGGTCTGGAGGGCCAGACCTTTTGAGGCCCCACAGGACATCCTCTCGGAACCTCTTTTCAGTAGGGAAATCCAGGTAGAACTCTCCAAAGCTTCAAGCCTGGTCTCCGGCTTGATACTTGGCAGAGCTTTCATCAAGTCCTCAACTTCAATCCCCTGCTCAATAATCTGCTTGGCCATTATGTAGTAATCTGCCACAATCCTAGCCGCCTCACGGATATCCTTAGTACCCAAAAGCACAAAGCTTTCTTTCCCTTTCAATCCATCACTGAGCTCAGTATAGGTAGAAAGAACCACGCTGTCAAGATTCTTCATTTCAGTCTGCCCATAAAGGTAGTGCACGGCGTTGAGGTCAAGAATCTCTGAACCAAAAAGAGCATCCCGCAGGGAAGTCAATAGACTTTGCTGAGTTTCCGTCGAGAATCTACTTTGGGTCAAAACCCTGAGAATACGCTGTATCCGAGTTTCTGTCCTGAACCAGCCCACAAAATCATCCCTATTCAGCACGATAGTAATGTTGAAAAGTCCCTCATCCACGCAGACTAGCTTGTCAATACATCTCAGATATTCAGTCTTTTGTTCCTCAGAAAAACAGTGTGGGAGGTCAGCTTGGGTATTTCTCCAGCTCGTGTCCGTGCCGGGAAGCAGATTCACGAGCACTGGAAACCCAGAGGATTTTCCAATCTCCCTCCCGGAAAAACCCCTAGGACTGATGGGGTCCCAAGGGCTGCAAGGTTTATCTGCCTCAGCCATCCAAACCTCCAAACGTTCCCGTGTCTGTGGCTCGGCGAAGTTCAGCATCCGCGACGTGCAGGGTCTTAATGCCAAGTTCTGTCAGAGGGCCATAAAGTTCTCTCCAGGCAGGCTCTCGGCAAAAAGCAGCGAGGTTTTGCATAGTCAATCCAAGCAGAGCTTCCTGGCCATACTTCAGGATAGGTGAGGTTCTCTCTCTAGTCATCTCACTTTTCAGCGTGAACGCATTGTACCAGAGGAAACCTCGAGTCTTGTCCTGAATACCATTCGGGAGCCAGAGCCACCGAACATTCTGAATCCAATATCCCCAGGCATCCGAACCTCCACCACTCAGGGCAAAACTTTCCGGGTCAAGGGCCTGGAGAGTATCCATACAGGAGGAAAAATCCGAAGTCGAGATATTCAGGGTGATAACAGACTTGAAGTCCTCGGGAAGTTCCAGGATATTTGGATTGTCCAGAGTCTGGTCAATTTGAAATTCCAGGAGCTTTTCATTCCACTTATAACTCCAGTTCTGTTCCAACGAGCGGACAGCCTGGAAAACCTTCCCTGGGATGACATCTTTCAGAGTATCTCCCTTATTTGCCTCAAGCAGCACCATATCAAAGAATTCTTGCCAAGTTATATCAGACATAAGCCGTCCCCTTTCCAAATGAAAATACAAAAGAAGCCCCGGGCCTCACTAACCACAGGGCTTCAAACCAAACCGGAATTAACTGCCAGTGCCACCGCCCTGGGTAGTTCCAACAGCCTCGGTCTTGTAAACCCGCTCTTTGGCTTTGGCCAGGTTCTTGATAAGTCCGTGGTCTTCCAACTGTTCAATCTTAATTGAACATTCGGCAATATACCCAGACTTCTCACCGTCCATTCCGACCTCGGTCAAGTTCGGTTCGTACTTCAAGTCACGGTTGCGCAGGTAGACATACTTAACGTGAGCCATATCCAGCACAAATGCGTAGGAGTCAAACCCATAAACTGGAGAAGCTGTATCCAAGCCGGAGGAAGTACTCTGACTGAACAGCGGACAGGTCTTGAAGACCAGCGTGCCGAACGGGGTAGTCAGGCGAGATACCGTCATACCATACTCTTTCGTACTCGGTTCCCAGCGCCACGTTGAACCTTCTGACTGACGGATGATTTTCTGGATGGTCAACAGAGCCAAATCACCACAGAACACCATCTTCTCAGAAGAGCCATACTTGAAGAGGTCTTTCATCCAGCTTTCCAGGTCATCATAGCTCACACCTTCCGTTTTAGCCGAGGCATCGAAGATGTTCTCAGCAGGGAGCTGGTCCAGAATACCACCCATAAAGCGTCTCGGCTTTCCATTGAATGTATCCTGGAATCTCTTACCAAACCAGAACGAACGCTCAATATCAATGGAGATGTATTCCAGCGCCTCACGTTTGGCCTCTTTCAAGGCATCCCCGGTTCTCAGTTCCGTTTCCTTAGCTGTGCCAGTCATTTCCAGCGTGCGACGGAAGATTTGAGTATAATTATACCGTTTGAACGGGTCATAAGCCTGTCCAGTCGGTGGCAGGGAGCCTTCTTCAAAAGCCGTGCCGATGACCAGGAGCTGGTTCTTATCCCCGATGTTGACAGCAGTTGAACCTGCAACACCACGAGTCAGAGTCAAACTCGTATCCGATGTCGGGTCAGCCTCAACCTGGAGGATTTCCTTGGTAGCCTCGTTGTACAACAGCGTTCCTTTGACGACAACCTTAGCATCCTTAGCAACAGTAACAGCCTTGGTACTTGTCGAGGCAACTGCACCATTTACCTGGAGGCGACGCGCATCGAGGCGCTTTTCAAACCAGTTAAATTCCGGGTCAGTTACAGATTCTTTCTTCATCTTAGAGGTCAGCGCAAAAAGCGGAAACTCTCCATTCGGGTACTGGAGGAGGATGCCCTCACGCCAGTCCTTAGGACGAACTTCAGCAGGACTGAAATTCTCCGTAGTTCTTAAGCCAGTAATAGCCATTTTTGGTTCTCCTTAGTAAAGTTAATAATCAGAATTTAAAACATCCAAAATTGCATCTGTGGAGTTCGGGTCTGGGGTTGGGGCCTTCGCTGGGGCAGGGCTCGCCGGGGTCAGGGCTGGTGGATTCTTGGCAGGGACAGGAGCAAAACCAGCACTCTGAGCATACGCCGCAAGGAGCTGTTTAACCCGCTGTCCAACAAGATTTTTCACCTGGGTATTCCAGACCTTGGCACCCGTTTCTTGAGCAACACCCTGGATGGTACTCCGAATGAGGGGAGTAAGTTCAGGTTTGTTCAACTCAGGGAAAGTCTTGAAAAAGTCCTCCCGGATAGTATTTCTAGAAGAGGTTTCCTTTTCCCTGCGGGATACCAGATAGTCCACCGCACGTGGAATGGCCTGGAATTGTTCCTTTGTCCAGGAGCCCAGAGATTTCAGAATGTTGTTATGAACAGTCATCGAAATCCCCGAGGCAAAAGCCTGTAAACACGCAATCCGTTCTTCCTCAGTTGCGTCTTGGCCAAATAAGCCAGCATAGAGCTTAGGAGAAATATTGTAGGTATAGTCCTGAGGTTTCCTCTCAGCAAATACCTTGGTGTCCTCGTCCTCCTCAGGTTCCCCTTTGTCAGGTTTCCCTTTCGGCTCTTTTTGACTCTGCAGGTTCTGCTGATTTTGCAGTATCTGCATCATCAAAGTTCTAAGCTCAGCATCAGACGGAGCAGGGCCAGAAGTAGAATTCCCATTAGAACCTCCCTGCTGTTGTCCTGTCGCTCCCTCCTGGGTGGTGCTCGCGGGTTCTACAGGAGAAGTAGCTGTAGAACTGGTTGAACCGTTTGAGTCAGTGGACTCAGCACCTGTAGAACCAGAGCTCTCCGAAGAGGTGTCTGATGCCGGGCTAGAGGGCTCGGAGTTTTCCCCCTGGGTCTCAGAGCTTCCCTCAGAAGGGGAATTGTCTTGAGACTGGGTCTGGGATTCCGAACCGAACTCTAAATCAAATGTTGCCAGGATATCATCCACCGAGTTCCCTGCGGGAGCAGTGGCTTCCTGGTTTCCATTCTCTATTTCACTCATATTGCCTATTCCTTATCTTCCTCCAGGCGGGAGTTCTGGGTCTCAGCCTGGGCAATTAAACTCTCCACAAGGTCGCGAATACTCAGAACCCCTTGTGTATAGTTTTGAATCTTGATAGCTCTCACGCGACCATCGTCCGTGGAGATATCTATACTAGAATATATATAAAGTTTATCCGAGACTGTCAACTCCAGAAGTTCCAGAAAAAGAGGAAATCTTTTGTCAGTCAGAAGTCCGACCAAAGTTTCCATCTCGGTTTTGCTAAATGGCTGGGAACGCCCTTTGGCCAGGGAGAGAAGACTCCCCCTCAGCCGACGTCCTCGCCACCAACTAAAAAGCTTGTGTAGCATTGGCAATATCTCCTACAGGGATAAGGTTACCTGCCTGCACTTGGGCAAGTACCTGGTCATTTGGCATATGATTGAGGCGGAACTGATCAATGTTCTCAGCCCCACCCAGACGAGCAACAAATTCAAAAATCCTACCCACGTCGTATTGCTGGGCAAGGGCCTGATTTCCAGCCACAAAGGTCAAGGCCTGTTGCCAGATGTCAAACAAGGCAACCTTGTCAAGGGGCAGAGAGCCATCGTGGACTGGGAAGTAGAAATCCCCTACCACGGACTCAGGGTTGATGCTCACCGGGAACGAAGAGCCATCATCCCCAACCACCTGGATGCAGAAATCCTCAGAGAGGAACTGTTGCAAATTCAAGGACATCTGCTTACCCAGCTGGGACACGCTCGCCCCGGAGATGAACTGCGCGTGGGATGCCAGGCGAGAGGACGCCGCCTCAATAGTGGCACGAATTTCAGTAGCTGTTTTGCGACCACCAGAGTCCTGCTGACCCCGCATATTATCAGTGATGGCAGAAATGTCATTAGCAATACGCATAAGGTTCTGCATATCCCCAACGTGGCCAGAGGTAACATCACTCACCACAATCTGTTTGAAATAGGTATTCAGGTCTACACCAAAGGCCCTAGGCTTCATTCGGATTAACTTCCCGGGCTTGTCGCTCTTGAGGTCTTTTTCTTCCACCATCGAGGGGTCATAAATAAAGCTATTATTCACCACGCCCTTGACGTTGAAGATATGAGAGTTGAGGAACCAGGAGATAGAATTCTGGAATGGAGCCAAATAGTCCGAGATACCGCAGTTCCCAAAGCCATTACCCAGGGCATAGGGCTCATTAATCACAACAGGATGCTGTTGGTGGTCAGGGGAGAAAAGCTCAAACCGAATGAACTGGGATTCATTAGCCAGAGTGACCAAGAATTTATAGGGCTTCTTAGGGTCAACCCCTGGAAGGTCCAGTCCAATTTCCTCTGGAATCAGCTCCACGGTGCCCTCGTCTATCTGAACCCAGGGAGAGCCCTGGTCGATAGTCGAGAAGTCGTATTGGAGGTTCAGGTCATTTCCGTTGGCCGCTAGGTTGCGAAGTGAGGGATTCCCGGAACGGGGCGTGGACATTCCCTTGATATTGTCAAGCCAAGCATAGGTTTCACCCGCCCTTTGTAGGATGAACTTCCCAACAAAGCTCCGCCAGTAGACAAACTCCCCTTTCTGGGCAACATCCAGCATCGGTACCCTGGGGTCAGGGAAGAACATAAAAGGGTCAATGTTCTCAACCTTGTTGCCCTGATAGACAGTCCTCGCCGTGCGGGTTTTGAAGGGATTGCCGGTGAGGGGGTCTTGGACGATGGTTGTCCGGGGCTGGGTTTCCGTAACAAAAGAGGTTTTCAAAATCCCGAGCCCATAGATTTCCCCGTTGTAGAGCCACTGGGTAAATTCCTTAACCAGGCGACAGTGCTCCGCGTTGTACTGGAGGAGCTTTTCCATATTACGGGCGTTCTCCACGAAGTCTGCATTGTAGGTGCCCACAGTGAAGATAGGTTTTCTCCCTAGGAACACCGTGGCCAGGTAGGTAACAATTGTCCGGATAGAGGAAAAAGAATAGGGCACAATGATATTTGCGTCCTGTTTCTTTATCCCCGCCAAGGATTTATCCTGACAGCTCTTCTTGTAGATGGAGTCCCATTCTTGAATCGGCACATAAGCCTGATATTCAAGTTCCCTCTGGTTCCAGCGCCCATAGAACTGGCTCATCTTCGAGTAGGACTCAGATATCTGAGCCCGGACGCGAGTGAGCAACTTCTCGTGGGTGTCGCTCCCAGGGGAAATAAATTTTCTTTCAATCTCGTTCATAGCTTATCTTCCCTGTTGATTTCCCATAGAGAGGGCCTGAAGGGCATTTTGAATAGAGGTCATCGCGGCGGCATCGGCCTCGTTGGTGGGTTGTCCAAAGGAGGAAAGCATCTGGTTGAGCATCTCGCCCATTGCCAGGCGTGTTTCAGGGGAAAGTCCCTGGGGAACTACCGCGGGTTGACCAGCCATCATCCCCTGGTCGCCACCAAACGGGTCAATGCCCTGAGCCACCAGTGCCTGGTCCTCGGGTGAGAGGGCCTGAAGAGCGGACTGAATTGAGGCTGGGCCGGTTGTAGGTTGAACTTGGTTATTGAGGCCCTGAAGGCCTTTCGCAGATACAGGCATAGCATTTCCTTTCACAGAGCAGTTGATAGTCAAAAGGGAGGTCAAAAGTCAACTTTCAATTTTAATCTTGACTCTTGAGGGGAGAGCCTAGAGCCCTCCACTTTCTCCCACGTCATCTTTATAATAGGATTCCTCAAGCCCGCTGTCAACCGGAATGGATACAGCTGCCCGGGAGGCATTCGCAAGGAGGTCAAAGCACATCGCTACCACGTCAAGTTGGTCATCGTGGCCAGAGGGGAATTCTGCCATCTGGGATTCGTATTCCCCAAAAGCCTGGCGATGATGTACAAGGTGGGCAGAGTATCTGGGCTGGAGGGTTCCGAGAATCCTGGCCTTTTTCTCCGTAGAATAGCGGATTTTCTCCAGCACGAAGAAATCATCCCGCCGGGACATCTCCTCCTGGATAAGGGAAATAAGGCTCTCTTGATAAGCCACCGCTTCCACCCCACAGAGCAACGGGACTTTCTCACTTTGACCCTCAGGGGGTCTGGACCAAATGTCCCTCAGCCGGAAGAATTCCCTCACTGCCTCGCTAGGTTCCATCCCTCGAAAACCCTCTACCAGCTCTATTTGGAACCGCCCACCAGGATACACCCCCACAACCCCAAAGGCCGCCTGATCAGCAGACCTCTTTTTGGATATGGCTGGGTCGTGGCAGAGCGCGCGGAAGAGGGGTCTCTCAAGAGGAGTTCTCTGGATGTCCGAGGGCCTCAGGGACATAGTGTCCTCACAGACCAGCTTGTTGAAGAGTTCCAGATAGAATGTACCTAGTTCCCCCTGGCGGGAGTACATCTCCTTTTTAAGGGCAATTTTCTCCTGGTTCATATACTTTGGAAAGACCGGCTCACCTTGGGCATCCAACACACCCATAACCACAGTGGTAAAGGTGGGGTCTTTCCCAAGGTTTACCAGCAGGGCCTCATTGTGGAGCAGCGTGCCGGTGAGGAATATCATAGAGTCCGTCTGAAGTTCCCCGAGGGCTGGCAGCACATCACCCATAAACCAGGTGAGGGTCTTCTTCCTCTGCTCCGGCGTGGCCACGGATTCCTTGTTCTCCACGTCATCGAGGTGGATGATATCCGGCCTCCGCCCGTTGACGTTCCGTCCTCGGACCTGGCCTCCTCGTCCAGTGGCTTCCATAACAAAACCGTTGGACAGGATAAACGAGTCCTCAGCCCAGCGGCCATCCCCCTTAAGTTGGCCAAACAAGGAGATTAGTTTATTATTATACTCGAACTCATTCCGGCAGTTGAGAAGTTGCGTGCTCGCGTGGGTGGCGGTCTCACCAATTTTCAGCACGAAGTCACGTTCCTTATAGCAACCCATAAACACGTGAGCCCCGTTGCCAAGGGTGGTCTTGCCGATGCCACGAGGCATCATTATCTCCAGGTTCCGGACAACCCTCAATCCCAGGGTGCCATCCTCTTTCCAGAAGAACAGCGGGATTCCCTTTTCGGCATCATTCCAGGGGTCTCGTTTCGCCACGAAGTTCTGGATTATCTTATCCACCTCGCCATATTTGGGCAGAAAATCTGTCCGGCGGAGAAGGAGGGCCAGATACCCTCGGTGCATCCAGGTCAAAGGTTCATAAAACCAGTGGGATAGGATGGTAGTGAGGAACTTAGGAGGGTCAAGATAGAGCTCTCTTCTTAAATCCCGCTTAGCTTTTTCATCAAGTTGTGTAGACATCCTTCCCTCCTTTTATATCTGAAAATTCTCACCAAACCAGTGATAGGTGTAAAATACCTCTGGGTCTGTGGCCTCCCGAAGTGCCTGAATTTCGTGCTTGGGAGGGTAGATTAGGTTCTTGCACACCTGGACACAGATAATATCTAGGTCAGGATAGAGCACCCTGAGCAAGGGTTTGTAAAGTTGACCCATCTGGAGCCAGGCATCCTGGGTTTGGGTTCTTTTGACCTCAAGGAGCCAAAGCTTTGTCTGGGCGAGGACAAGGAGGTCTACCTGAGCGTAGTGCCAGCCGGTGGCATCCTTGAAGTGTATCCAGCGATTGTAGACCAGGGATTCCGGGGATACCAGCCGACGTAGAGCCCTGGCTACCGAGCGCTCAAAGGTTTTCCCCTTGGCAAAGGAGCCCTTGAGGCGAGAGGAGTCCTTGGCAAACGGGCTGTCCGACCAGGAACAGAGCTCAAGTCCCCTCACCCGGTGGATTTCTCTAGGCCTGTGAACCATCTTTCACCTCCAACTTGTCGAATGAGGGAACCACCTCGACGTCCCCTTTGTTGGCAGCCTGTCGGAGCTCCCGAAGTTCCTCTGCTGACATAGACACGGAGATGTTCTGACTCTTGGCTACAGGGCTATACCCCGCGCGGTCCAGGGTAACCTTGGAAAGTTCTATGAGCTGGGAGGTGGAAATGGAGTCGGGTTTCTCGGCGAGGCGCTCCTGGATTTCCCCGATGGCATCGAGGGACAGGGTCGCCAGGCGTTTCTGCACATCCGCGAACTGCTCAGTTTTCTGTTTCTGGTAGAAAGCCACCAGGTCTTTAAACGAGGGGTCCCTCTTGAGTATGGATATCCTGGAGAGGGAATAGGAGGTAATCGCACTGACCTCGGTCTCCGAGAGGCCTTGGGCAAGGAGCTGGGCAATCTCGTGGTGGATGCCTCGGAGCTTCGCGATGGTAGGGGCCTCGGAGGTTGGCAGACCACCTTCTTCCCGGGCAATGAGGTCTTGGGGTTCAATGGGGCCTAGGATTTCGAGTTCCAGGGCGGAGAGTTTCCTGCCCTTTGTTTTAAATTCAGACATTGTGATTTCCTTTCAGAGGAGGGTTGAATTCTTTATTTTCTTCCATTATAAGGCCGGGGCGCCGGGGCTGTCAAGGGGCGGGAAGTAGGAAGTCCACTTTAGCAGGTATTATTGACTTGGGGCTGGTTGAAATTCTTGCTTTGGGAATTGAGACGGCTCAGGTTTTCTTTTCACATTTTCCTGGAGTGCAATACCCCCTGTGAGGCGCGCGCGAAAGGGGGCGGGTGGGGAGGCTTTCCAGGGCAAAAAGGGCTGGGAATTTGTAACATTTTGTAATATTTTGTGATGAGATTTATGGTGAAAAAGTGCTCCCGGGGTGCAAAAAGTGCTTGACTTTCAAATTTTCGAGTATATAATAAGGTTATCAAAAGGGCGGAAGTCCGTTTGATAAATGGAAACAATGAATATTTAATTTGATAGGAGTTAAAACAATGACAGACGCAAACAAAATTTTTGAGCTTCTCAATGGTGAATTGACTTTTAATTTTGCCGGGGCGGGGATTGAAAAGACAATCAAGATTGCTGATATTCCGGAAGAAAGTCTGGCGGTGCTTCTTTCTTATGGGTGCCGGAAATTAAATGACAGAGTCAATAGTCAGGCCAAAGATTCCGACACGCCGAAAGGGGAGCTCATTGCCCGGGCGCTTGAGGATTTGCTTTCCGGGAAGTTAGGAAGTGGACGAGCCCCGCAGAGTAGCAACAAAGCATTTAAGGACTTTATCTTTGAGGTACTTAAAGGCCAGGGTTACCGGGTTAAGGACTTTGAGCCGGTGCGGGGTGCAACACCAGAGGTTATTATCCGCACTTTCTGGCACAACGCAAGCCCTGAGCAACAAGCCACCATTTTGGAAAAGTTACAACAGCGGTTTGAGCAAGTCAAAGCACTGGCAACGTTAGACATCTAGTCAACAACCCAAAACCGAGCCCCGGGGTATTCTTCCGGGGCTTTTATTTTGTCCGGGCGGAAGTCAACCCGGTGGCTGGGGGGAAGAGAGCAGCACGACGGGGCGGGGTGGGATTTTCCGGGCGGACGGGCGGAATGGGGATTTTGCCGGGAAAATATCACCGTAACGGGGCATTTTTTCACCGTGAAACGCACAACCCGGGCGGGGCGCAACATACCCACCACCCACACCCACACACCCACCCCACGCCGATTTAATCTAATACTCCCCAAAACTCCCGAGTACTCCCGAATACTCCCCAGTGCTTGCCAGAACTGAAACCCCCCATCTCCAAGATTTTTTTTTTTTATTTTCTAGTTTTTTTTTTTTTTTTTTTTTTTTTTTTTTTTTTTTTTTTAAAAGGTATACCCCCCCAAAGTATATT
>OGPU01000478.1_pt1 | contig 45457 bp, 47 predicted proteins | sample 1552991 | NCBI WGS metagenome assembly OGPU01 (sample SAMEA2580296, study PRJEB22360) | human gut metagenome | biome: human gut; feature: human-associated habitat; material: faeces | place: Denmark | collected 2008/2010 | reverse complement strand
TCAAGCAGCGCGGGGAAAGGGCCCCTGCCATTTACAAGCCAAGCAGCTCGACCGCGCGTTTGAGGTCGGCAACGATGGGGATTTGCTGCGGGCACACCTTCTCGCAGGCACCGCATTGCAGGCACTCGCTCGGCTTGCGCTTGTTCTTGCGCTCGCCACCGACGATCCACTCGTTCTTGTAGCTACCGAACATCGTGTGCGCATTGAGCGCAAGCAGTGCGCCCGAGATGCCGATGTTGGCCGGGCATGCCTTCGCGCAGTAATCGCATCCGGTGCAGGGGATGAGGTCGAACTTCGCGAACTCGTCCTGCGCACGCGCAATCACCGCCTCCTCCTCGACACCCATGCATTCGAAATCCTGCATGGTGCGGATGTTGGCTTCCATTTGCGCAAGGTCGCTCATGCCCGAAAGCACGACGGCCACATCGGGCTGACTGGCGGCAAAGCGTAAGGCCCACGACGCACATGAACTCGTCGGGTCGGCTTGCTCAAAAACATGGCGCACGGATTCGGGAGGGTTTGCCAGCAATCCGCCACGCAGCGGTTCCATGACCACGATGGGTTTGCCATGCTTGCGCGCGACCTCGAGGCATGCATGGCTCTGATGCACCGGGTTATCCCAGTCGAGATAGTTCACCTGGAGCTGCACGAACTCGACTTCGGGATGCTCGCTCAACACGGTGTCGAGCGCATCGGCGCTGTCGTGGATGGAAAGCCCGAGATGGCGAATGACGCCCTCCTCGCGCTTGCGCCGCGCGAACTCCCACATGTCGAAGCGGTCAAATGCCTCGGTGCGCACGCTTCCCAGGTTGTGCATGAGGTAGTAGTCGATGTAGCCGGCGCCTGTGCGCTCGAGCGAGGTCTCGAGCTGGGCGTACGCCTCCTGGGCGTTATTGCATTTGAACCAGGGGGCGGCTTTGGTGGCGAGCAGGAACGCATCGCGCGGATAGCGCTCGACCAGCGCCTTGCGCGTGGCCTCCTCGCTTCCCGGATAGGCCCAGGCCGTGTCGAAGTAGTTGAAGCCGGCATCGAGGAAGGCGTCGACCATGTCGCCGAATTGTGGGATGTCGATCTCGCCATCGATCTTCGGCAGGCGCATGAGGCCAAAGCCCAGCTTGCCGTGGACGTCGTCAAAGCAGGTCATCAAAATACTCCTCAATCGAGATGAGCGGGGCAAGCAGAAGCGTGCCCACGTATGGACGCGCTTGCGATTCCAGAAGCCCGGTCTTGGGCACGATCATCGTAACGGTTTCGTCGGCCGCGATGCATTCGCTGGCGGTTGCGCCGGTTTGGGCACTGAGTCCGCTGGGGCAATCGGCTGCGACGATGCGCACGCCGTGCTTGCGATGCGCCTCGTTTGCCAGACGAATCCACGTTGCGTAGGGCTCGCGCACCTGATCGTGGGCAAAGCCGGTGCCAAGTATCGCGTCGACAATGACATCGGCGTTGTCGAGCAACCGTGCCAGTTCCGCATCTGACGGGGCGATAGCAAGGTCAAAGCTACCGGTAGATGCAGACTCGAGCGCAGCCGTGCGGGCTGGCTCCGCCGTTAGCTCTTCGGGGACGACCTTACTGACGAGCGTGACGTTGCGATCTGCCGCGGCAAGTGCACGCGCGGCCACCCACCCGTCGCCACCGTTGTTGCCCGAGCCCGCGAGGATGACAATCGTGGCGCCGGGCGCAGCGTGCACTTTGACCGCGCGAGCGAGAGTGGTTCCCGCACGTGTCATGAGCTCCAAAAGCGATGTGCCGTCCCGTACGATGCGCTGTTCGAGCGCGACGGCGTCTGCCACGTCGAGCACTGGGGCCTGCGCGATGTCGCCGTCCACGCACTGTACGTCGATGGTTCGTTGCATACGGGACCCTTCAAAATCGGATGCCGGACTTGCGTCATTATCCCACAGGACGGATTCCGCTAAGATGCAAGCAGTCAAGTTGCGGAGGCATCATGGACGCACGTGAAATATACCTTGCCGGCGGGTGCTTCTGGGGCACCGAGGCGTATCTGAAGAAGCTCCCCGGAATCATCGATACCGAGGTCGGCTACGTAAACGCGAATATCGAGAATCCGAGCTACGAGGACGTATGCACGGGCACGACAAACGCGGCCGAAGCCGTGAAGGTTACGTATGACGCTGACGTAATCTCGCTGCCGTTGCTTTTGCAGGCCTACTTGCGCACCATCAATCCATTCTCACTCAACCGCCAGGGCAATGACGTGGGCACGCAGTACCGCACCGGAATCTACTGGACGGACCCGGCGGATGCCCGTGCGGCAGAATCATTGCTCATGGAGCTTGCGCACAAAGCTGGAAAACAGCCACGTGTGGAAGCTGCACTGCTCGCAAACTTCCATCTGGCCGAGGACTATCATCAGGACTATCTTGGCAAAAACCCTTTTGGCTACTGCCATGTGAATCTCGCGGATGCCAACGCGTTTATCGCCGAGCACGCGGCGGATTTCGGGGCTTGAAGGAGGGAGGCTCCATGTCCAACGAAGTCCTGTTTCTGGAATACCCGAAGTGCTCCACCTGCAAGAAGGCCAAAAAATGGCTTGACGAGCATGGCGTGAGCTATACGGCGCGTCACATCGTGGAGGACAACCCCAGCGCCGACGAGCTTCGCGCATGGCACGAGCGAGGCGGGCTCCCCCTCAAGCGCTTCTTCAACACGAGCGGCATGCTCTACCGTGAGATGGAGCTGTCGAAGAGGCTACCCGACATGAACGAAGCCTCGCAATACGCCCTGTTGGCAAGCGATGGCATGCTCGTGAAACGTCCCCTGCTGGTGACCGACGCGACGGCGATTCCTGTTTTCAAGGAAGATGCCTGGATGCAAGCATTGGGTCTATAGCTCCAGCTTGCCGGTTTGTAGTCCAGACGGTTGGGGCAACTTAATCACGCGCGCAGCTGTTTCTTCATGACCTCGTATACGAGCTTCACGCCGTTGCCGACGTCGAGCACGCCGTGCCCTGTCGTCTTGTAACCCCGGTGCTCGTACAGCATCACGGCGGGAAGCGATGCGTCCAGTACGGCGGTTTCGTGTTCGCGAGCGATGCGCGCTTCCAGACAATCGAGGATATGCGAGCCGAAGCCCTGCCCCTGACATTCGGGAAGCACGCACACACTCGTGATGTGGTTTCCGTCAGCGCAGCCCACGCCGACAATCTTGCCCTCGTCCAGGAGCACGTCCCTGTTGCCGGACTCTACACCCTCTTGCACGTGCTCGCGACTGTGCAACTGGCAGAAAAAGTCGACGACTTCGGTTGGGTAATATTTGGGATACACCGCGCGGATCGTGGACTGCATGACGTGGTGAATCCCGTCGATATGCTCTGGACCAGCGGTAACGTATTCCATGTTGCTCCTTCTCGCATGAGAAGCCAGACAGATACTCTATGCGATTGTACGGCGCAGGGAGACGTGCGTGCGTCAAAGACTTAAGATGGGGGCACCATCCAACCGTTCGGGGGAGCATGCCATGTCGAAAATCGTCGTGTCAGATTTCGATCTCGGGGATACCGCGCTCGAGAGGCAAATGGTCGAGGCTGCCGGCATCGAGTTCGCCGCATTCGGAAACGAGGATGACCGTGCCCCTGAGGCGCTCATCGAGCATCTGCAGGATGCCGATGGCGCCATCACCTCATACGGTGACTACACCGCCAAGGTGTTCGAGGCGCTACCCAAGCTCAAGGTTGTGAGCAAGACGGGGACGGGTGTCGACAACATCGACGTAACCGCAGCCACCAAGAACGGTACTGCGGTTTGCAATGTTCCCGGCTATGGTACGGAGGTCGTCTCCGATCACGCCATCGCGCTCGCGATGTGCGTGCTGCGTCGCATCAACGAGATGGATGCCGACATGCGGCAGGGCGTGTGGGACTTTCACAAGCGGCGCCCGCTCGGTCAGGTGCAAGGGCGCAGCTTCGGCATTGTCGGGTACGGGCATATCGGACGGGCGACGGCACGCAAGGCCCGCGGGCTTGGCTTCGACGTCATGGTCTGGGACCGCAAGGGCGTACCGGGACGCTTCACGCCGGAGGACTTCCCGTACGTGAGCCTGGATGATTTGCTTGCACGGGCTGATATCGTGAGCTTTCACACGGCGCTGACGCCCGAGACGCATCATCTGCTTGATGCGGAGCGCATCGCCGCCATGAAGCCCGACGCCATCGTCATCAACACCTCGCGTGGTGCCATCGTGGATACCGATGCGCTGGCCCAGGCGCTTGTCGCGGGCAAGCTCTGGGGTGCCGGCATCGACGTGTTCGAGGAGGAACCCGTTTCGCTCGATGCGCCCATTTGCAAGGCGCCGCATACGGTGCTCACGCCGCATGTCGCCTACTGGTCCGAGGAGACAGCCGTCCAGCTTCGCACGCGCTGCACGCAAAACGCCATCGACGTGGTGCTCGGCAAGAAGCCCGAAAGCTGCGTGAATGATGAGGTGCTCGCGCACTAGCGGAGTGGCTTGTCGTGCCACAGCAGCGGCTTGAGGTACTTTCCCGTCACGCTTTCCGCACATGTGACGATGTGTTCGGGCGTGCCGGCACAGACGATGGTGCCGCCTGCCTCACCGCCGCCTGGGCCCATGTCGATCACGTAGTCGGAGTTCGCGATGAGGTCGAGGTCATGTTCGATGACAATGACCGTCGCGCCCTTGTCCACCAGCCTTTGCAAGACGCGTAGCAATACCTCCACGTCTGCCGGATGCAGCCCGATGGTGGGCTCGTCGAAGACAAAGAGGGCATCTTGCTGCTTCTTGTGCATCTCACCGGCGAGCTTGAGGCGCTGGGCTTCGCCACCCGAGAGCGCAGGCGTCGACTCGCCGAGGGTGAGGTATCCCAGGCCCAGGTCGGAGAGCGTCTGCAACTTGGCCTTTGCCTTGGGGATGCTCGTGGATGCCATGCAAAGCAGCTCGTCCACTGTGAGCGCGAGGACGTCGGGCAGGGAAAGTTCCTCGGTCGGATTGTCGGGCGCGTCCGCTGGCTCTTCCACTTCGTCGCGACATCCGTCGATATCCTCAAATGGCAGGCGTATGTCATAGGCGTCCTGGCCGTAGCGCGAGCCGTGACAGTCGGGACACATGATGTCGACATCGGGGAGGAACTGGACGTCGAGCGATATCTGGCCCGTGCCGTCGCAGGTAGGGCAGCGCAAGCTCCCCGTGTTATACGAGAAGGCGCCGGCCTTGAGCTTGCGATTCTTGGCGGCAGGTGTCGCGGCGAATGCCCGGCGCAAGTCGTCCATGATGCCGGAATAGGTAGCCACCGTCGACCGAACGTTTGCTCCGATGGGCGTCGCGTCGATGAGATGGACGCGCTTGATGCCCGGCGCGTCGATGCTACGGACATGCGAAGGTGGCTTTCTGCCGTCAAGCGCCGCTTGCAGCGCAGGGATGAGGCTCTCGAGGATGAGGGTGGTCTTTCCCGATCCCGAGACGCCGGTGATGGCTGTCATACGTCCCAGGGGAATCTTCACGGAAAGCGACTTCACGGTATGCAGGGGCAACGTCTCGAGCTCGATGGCGGCTTTCTCGAACATAACCTCGTCATTTGCACGTTCGCGCACATGTACGTGCTTTGCGCCCGAGAGATAGGGCCCGATGCGGGAAGCCGGGTCTGCCTCGATCTGTCTGACAGTGCCCTGGGCGATGACGCGACCACCGTCTGAGCCCGATCCGGGGCCGATCTCCACGATGTAGTCGGTGGCCCTGAGCACGCTGAGGTCATGGTCCACCACGACAACCGAGTTGCCATCGCCCATGAGATCGTCGATGACGCCGAGCAGTCCCTCAACGTTTGAGGGGTGCAGACCGATGGAGGGCTCGTCGAGCACGTAGAGCACACCGGTAGTGCGCGTGCGCACGGCGCGGGCCAACTGGACGCGCTGCAGCTCGCCGTTGGAAAGCGTAGAGCCGGCACGGTCCAGGCTCAAATAGCCGAGGCCGAGCTGCTGCAGGCGATGCATCGGCTCGTTCATCTCCACGACAATCGCCTTGGCCATGGGGCGCATTTCCCCGGGCAGCTTGTCCGGAAGCGTCGGGGCCCATGCCGCCAGCTCGTCAAGGGTCTGGGCCGTGGCTTGCGCCAGGTTCATATCGTCCAGGAGGCTCGAGCGTGCCTTGGCCGAGAGGCGGGGTCCATGGCAATCCGGGCAGGTTCCCTGCTTGAGGAAGCGCGCGACGCGGGCAAGTCCCTTTTCGTCCTTCACCTTGGCAAGGGCGTTCTTCACCGTGTTGACCGCGCTGTAGTACGTGAAGTCAAGCTCGGTGGCGTGGCTCTTGTTCTTGGGCACGTAGAGGATATGGCGCTTCTCCATGGGCCCGTGCAGCACGATTTCCTTCTCGTGATCGGTGAGGTCGCGATAGGGCACGTCGATGCGCACGCCCATTTCCTGGGCGACCTGCGGCATGAGCGACCACATGAGCTGGCGCCAGGGAGCGACCGCGCCCTCTTCGAGCGTGAGCGAGTCATCGGCGATGAGCGTCGACTCGTCGATTTCGCGCACGACGCCCGTGCCCCCGCAGGTGGGGCAGGCGCCCGCGCTGTTGAAGGCGAGGTCCTCGGCGGAGGGGCCGTAGAATTCCACGCCGCAGGTGGAGCAGGTAATGGGCAGCTCGGCGGCCACGTTCAGGGTCGGCGCGTTCACGTGCCCGTTGGGACACACATGGCAGCCGAGGCGCGAGAACATGAGGCGCAGGTAGTTGAGCAGCTCGGTGGAGGTGCCGAAGGTGGAATGCACCCCGGGCGTGGAAGGGCGCTGGCGCAGCGCGATGGCGGCCGGCACGTGCAAGACCTCATCTACCTGCGCACGCGTGGTCTGGCTGATGCGGCGGCGCGTGTAGGTGGAAAGCGCCTCGAGATAGCGACGACTGCCCTCCGCGTACAGCACGCCCAGGGCAAGCGAGCTCTTTCCCGATCCGGACACGCCGGCGATGCCGACCATCTGGTGCAACGGGATGTCGACGTCGATGTCCTTCAGGTTGTGGACGCGCGCACCGCGCACCTCGATGGCGGCCGGCTCGCGAAAGACGATGTCACCGATGCTGCAGGAAGCGTCATTGTGTTTGTCTGGCATATCAGCTCTCCATCGGGAATGAGACACTTGCTCAGAGCAATTGTCTCATTCTAATATGTCGGTGACGCGAAGGAGGTGAGGCCGATGTCCAAGAAGAAACGCGCGAAGAAACACAACGTGCCAAAGACCGGCGCAGTATGGCGGCAGACGTCCGAAGAGGCGACGCTCGCGAAGATGCCGCGATACGATGCGTTTGCCGGTGGCTATGGTCCCCATGGCAGCAAGAAGTACGATCGCGCAAGGGTAAAGCAGGACTGGCGACGCCAGATTGGACAAGAAGGAGCCTCTCGGGGCTCCTTTCCTTTATACGCGAAAAAGTTCGAAATGCCGCTTGACCCTCTCGTCGCGTCAGGGCCCATGATGCCTCTCGAAGACACGCATGGGGCAATGGGTTAGGAAGGATCGCGATTATGACGATGACCATTGGCCAAATGGCAATGCAAGCCGGCATAAGCCCGCGGGCCTTGCGCTACTACGAGGAGCAAGGGCTCGTCTCGCCCCACCGAAGCGATGGAGGCTACCGTGTGTACGACGAGGTGGACGCGAGGCGCCTCGCGCAGGTGCTGGCCCTGCGCTCGTGCCATCTGCCGCTGGCCACCATTCGCAGGCTCATGCAAGATGCCGGCACCGACCTTGCCAGCACGCTCCGTGCGCATCTTCACGCTCTCGAATCGCAGGGAGCGTCATTGGACGCGGCAATCGAAAGGACGAGAGCCGCACTGACAACCATCGAGAGGATGAAGGACATGAGCACGAAAGACAGCTTCGAGATGATGAAGGAGCAGGGGCTGCGCGATTTCGAAAACGAGTACGGCGAGGAGGCGCGCAGGCTTTACGGCGATGACGTCATCGAGGACGCCAACGCTCGCATGATGGCTCTCACCAAGGACGAATGGGACGCCAAGGAGCTTCTGGAGGAATCGATCAGGGTGCAATTGCGCCTTGCCATGGCTACGGGCGATCCCGTGGGTGATGAGGCCCAGGAGCTGGTGCGCATGCACAGGCGTTGGATTGGCATCCACTGGGGCAAGGCTCCCGAGCCCGACCAGTATCTGGGCTTGGCACAGGGCTACCTGGCCGATCCGCGCTTCGTGAGCTACTACGATTCGGCAGCCGGCGAAGGCGCTACCGAGTTTCTGGTGGAGGCAATACGCGGCTCGAGGGGGTAGTAAAGGGCCACGGGGTAATGACCTGTCCCCTTGTCCCATTGCCCCGTCCCCCGATTGCAATTCGCTGGCAACAGGCAGTACTATTGGCCAGAGATTTCCAGAGAGGGATTCATGGCAAACGATGTCGTCATTCTTGGGTTTGGCCCTGCCGCCGCCAGCGCCGTGGAAGCGCTGCGCTCGCAAGGATGCGATGCGAACGTGGACATCATCACCGCAGGTCCCGCCTTTTGCGAAAGTCCCGTCCTGACTTCGTATAACGCCGCTGGAATCGTAGCCCGCGAGCAGGGAAGCATTTGCACTTCGGTGCTCGACGATGCCAATACGCACGTCTTCCCGAATGAGGAAATCACGTCCGTGGATACGGAAGGCCAAATCGTCAAAGCCGCAAGCGGTCGCGAATGGCCCTATTCCGTTTGCCTGATAGCCACGGGCGCATCACCCGTGCTTTCGGGCGAAAGCCCACTTTTCGAATGCAATCCGCTTACGCTTCGAACCTTCGAAGATGCCGAGCGCCTGAGCACGGTGCTTGCCGCGCGTCCCCATGCTAGCATCCTCATCTCCGGAACCTCCATGGTCGCCCTCAAAGCGGCGGAGGCGTGCATTCGCAGGGATGGGCGGCCAACCATTCTGGGTCGCAGCCCTCATATCCTCAAAGGGTCGGCGCATCCCCGTGCGGCTTCCAGGATGGAGGCCCTGCTCGAAGACCAGGGAATAGAGCTTCTGCTTGGCGAAACTGCCGAAAAAGCCCGCGTTCTCGAAGATGGCTCCACAAGCGTTTCCTTTTCCCACCAGGAAGAACCGAAAATTTTCGACGCGGTTCTCGTAGCCCATGGCATGAGCCCCAACATCGGCTTCATCGAAAACGCCAGCATACATGCTGATAGGGGAATCGTCGTCGATGCCTTCATGCGCACGAGCGCCCCTCATGTCTATGCGGCGGGAGATGTGGCCACAGTGCCCTGCTTGCTTGGAGGAAGCAAGGTGGCCGGGCTCTGGCTCGCGGCACGTCAGCAGGGCAAGGTGGCGGGCACGAACATGGCAAAGGAGCTTCGCGACGAGGGAAGGGCATGCATATCCGATGTCTCAGCTTTTGCCGACGGCATGGAATACCACGGATTTCTTCCCGCGAACACCATCAAGGTCGGAGACACGCTGTTCGCTGCTGCGGGGATGATCCCGTCGGCTGAAGATCCATTCGCGGTCGAGGAGATCGAGACCGAGAACGAGTATCTGATGAAGTCCTATCTCGTCGTGCAGGACGGCCGGGCCTTGCTATGCGGTTTCAACCTCGTGGCAAAGGCCGGCATGGCCGGACTCTTTGGCAAGCTGACGGATTCGATCGGGCGCATGCAGGCAGAAATAGCCCGAAATGCACTTCAAGGCGCATTCACCGATGTTTGACGGTTTCATGAGCGAGACGGAGGAGAGATGAACGAGCGCGCACTGAGGGAAAAGGGCAAGGTCCCCGGTTCGGAGACGGGCATCGAAATCAGAAAGTCCATCTGCACGATTTGCGACCCGACCACGCAATGCGGGTTGGATCTGTTCGTGAAGGACGGCAAGATCATTCGAGTCGAGGGTTCGAAAGAGGCTCCGCATTCGCATGGAAGCCTGTGCTCGAAGGGTGCGGCCACGCGGCAATACGTCTATAGCCCCGACCGGTTGAAGACCCCGCTGCGACGTGTGGGCGAGCGCGGCGAGGGCAAGTTCGAGCCGATTAGCTGGGACGAGGCCCTGGACGAGATCGCCAAGAACCTCAACGCCGCAAAGGCGCAGTACGGTCCGGAGTCGGTCATCTTCTTCGCGGGTTACCCAAAGCACCACAGGGCGTTCTTGCAGCGCCTTGCCATGAGCTTTGGCTCGCCGAATTACTGCACCGAGTCGAGCACGTGCTCGACGGCCACCATCATGGCTCAGCAGCTCACCTATGGTGCACCTGCGGCCCCGGACAATGGCGCGTCGGCCTGCATGCTGATGTGGTCCACCAATCCGGCGGCCTCAAAGACACTCATATGCGAGGGGCTGTTCGATCGTTTGGACCAGGGGACGAAGCTGATAGTGGTCGATCCTCGGGTCACCCCCTTCGCGGCTCGCGCCGACATCCACCTGCAGCTGCGCCCGGGTACTGATGGTGCGTTGGCGCTTGCGATGGCCAACGTCATCATCGACGAGAATCTCTACGATGCTGATTTCGTTGCCAATTGGACGGTCGGTTTCGAGGAGTATGCCAAGCTCGCCGCCGAGATGACTCCGGAAAGGGCGCAGGATATCACGGGCGTTGACGCGAACCTGATCCGCGAGGCGGCCCGGATGTACGCGACAACGAAGCCCGCGAGCATCATGACCAGTGCGGCACCTGTGGTCCATCACACGAATGGCGTGCAGAACTACCGTGCGGTGTTCTGCCTCATTGGATTGACAGGCAATTTCGACATCCACGGCGGGAACCTCATGAACAGGCCCTCGTTGGTGCACATGCCAGGAGGCTTTCCCACGCGCGAAGGCGAGTTCACTCTGGCGTCCCGTCTGAAGGATTTGCCGGAAAGGGTCGGCTCCCGTCGTTTTCCGGTGTGGGACCGGTTGACCACGCAAGCGCAGGCGTGCGATATCCCAAGGCAGATCCTGACCGAGGACCCATACCCGCTCAAGGCCGCGTTTTGCATGGGCTTCAACCATAGGATGTTTCCTGATTCGCAAGGCTTCATCGACGCCTTCAGCAAACTCGACTTCATAGCGGTGGCAGATCCCTTCCTGACCGACAGTGCCAAGTACGCCGACATCGTCTTGCCGGCATGCACCTCGGTGGAGCGCAGCGAAGCGCGATGCTGGCCCATGGGCTATGTGATGCTCTCGCAGCCTGCGATCGAGCCGGTGGGGCAGTCCCGCTCCGATGTCGATATCATCGCGCAGCTGAGCAACGAGCTGGGTCTGGGCGATGACTTGCTCGAGTCGGGGTTCGACGCGTGCCTGGATTGGATGCTCGAGCCCAGCGCCCTGTCCGTTGCGGAGCTCAAGAAGCACCCGTCCGGTATGTTCGTCCCCGATTTCAAGAAGCCCGCCGAGAGGAAGTACGTCGACCAGGGATTCAAGACCCCGTCGGGCAAGTTCGAATTCGTCTCCGGCGTGCTCTCCGAAATGGACGGCGAGGGCTTCGAGGCGCTTCCCTCGTTCCGGGAGCCGGCTATAAGCCCCGTCTCGCAGCCAGAGATTGCTAAGGAATACCCGTTCGTCCTGTCCATCGGTGCCCGCAAGCCCATGTTCCAGCACAGCCGCACCTTCCGCATCCCCTGGATTCGCCAGTTCGCGCCGGAACCTGTCTGCGACATGAATCCGGTCGACGCCAAACGTGCCGGCATTGCCGAGGGCGAGGAAGTCGAACTCATGACGCCGGAGGGAAGCGTTTCGGTGAAGGCGCATCTGGACGACACGATTCGCGAAGGCGACGTGCACCTCTACCATGACTGGCCCGAGGCAAATGGAAATGACCTCATGTCGGGCGATTACCTTGATCCCATTTCGGGTTTTCCGGGATACAGGTCCCTGCTTTGCAAGGTGGTTCCCGCCCGCATGAGCGCCAATGCGAAGGAGGCATAGGCATGACTTCCAAGGAGAACAAGAGCATCGTCTTCAAGTCCGATCGCTGCATAGGGTGCTATTCGTGCGTCGTGTCTTGCATGGATCAAAACGACCTCGACGTCGCGAGGGATAACCTATCGTGGCGAATCGTCGAGAACGTTCCCGGAAGACTGGTGGGCAAGCATTCTGGCAGCGCCAGCGTCTCAATCGCCTGCATGCACTGCGAAGATGCGGTGTGCATAGCTGCATGTCCTGCAGGGGCGATAACGAGAGATGCCGCAACGGGGTCCGTGTTGGTGGACGATGGCCTGTGCATCGGTTGTCATGCCTGCGCGATGGCTTGCCCGTTTGGGGCTCCCCGTTTTGGGAGCAGCGGGAAAATGCAGAAATGCGACGGATGCTTTGCTAGGACGCAATTCGGGCTGGAGCCGGCGTGTGTCAGGAACTGCCCGACCCACGCGCTTGCCTACGAACCAGTCAACGTTTCGATGGACGAGAAAGCGGCCAGCGCAGCCCGAAGGCTCGTGTAGTCTCGGGCCCCGGAGCGGCGCGTTCACGACGGGGCTTTTCCGATGCAGTGGAAAATGGCGGGGCAAGTCCTGCGAGATTTCCACTCAGGTGGAAATCTCATTCATTGGCGATGCCATATTTCTCCACGGTCTGCGCGAGCTTCTTCTCGTAGCAGGAGTGCGCCGTGTACAGCACCGCGCACGGGTTGTTGCCGGCGAGGAAGTCCTTCGTGGCAAACGTCGTGACGGGTGCATCGGAGTACTTGCAGAAGAGGGCATCATGTCCCACGCATATGCCCATGAGGATGTTCAGGTCCGTCTTCGCTTCGTTGAGGAGAAGCGCCTGCATGATGGGATTGCAGACGACACCTCCTTCGCCGCCCCTTGCCGGGGGCTCGAGGTCGAGGTCGGCCCTCCGGTTGCTTTCGAGCTTGCAGCCAACCGTCTCGACGCGGAAGCCCGCCTGTTCGAGCAGCTTGGCCAGGATGCGCGTCTCGCGCAGCATGATGGTGCATGACGCGATGCCGATGTGGGTGGCGCCGATGAGGTTCGCGAACTTGATGGTATCCTGCGCGCGCGTGGAGTTCGCCGTCTCCTCGCTGACCATCGCGGCGGCTTGCATGATGACGTGGTTTTCGGGAAGCGCGTATAGACGTTGTGCCTCGTCATGTAGCGCAGATGAGACCGCGCTTTGCGCGCAAAACCTTGGTTCTTCGCGATCGGTGTATTCACATGCGGTGGTTCCGCAGCTCATGCAATTGAGCTTTGATTCCATGATTCCTCCCGATTGGGTCTCGCGGGTCGCAGATATGACGTCAATATCATACGACCCCGCTCGAAGGAACGGGGTCAGGGGTCATGATGGAGCGGGCGACGGGACTCGAACCCGCGGATATCAGCTTGGGAAGCTGGGGCCTTACCACTTGGCAGCTTGTCATTTATGAATTCCGTGTACAGATTGTACATGAAATTAAAGATTTTCGTGTACAACTTGTACGCGGAATTGAAACATGAAGTAAACTCAAGCAAGCTTAATTCAGGGAGGCTGATTTAATGGAGTATATGCGCCGCAAGCTTGAAACGGATATTGCACGCTGGGCCTCTTCTGCCCGCATGCAACCCCTTCTTATTCAGGGCGCGCGACGCGTAGGAAAGACGGTGCTCGCAGAGCGCATGGGCGAGGAGTGCTTCGTCAACGGTTTCGTGAAGCTTGATTTCCAAACGGACCTCTCGAGGGCTCAGGCGATTTTTGATTGGCCAACTGATGACGTGGACGGAATAGTCAGGCGCATCTCCGAGTACAAGGGCATGCCCATTGTTCCGGAAAAGACGCTTGTCATTCTCGACGAGGTCCAGTTGTGCGAGCAGGCGCTCAATGCCCTCAGGTTTTTCGAGGGAACTCATTGGCGTGTCCTGGCTACGGGGAGCCTGCTTGGAGTAACCACCAAACGGAGGAGTCTGCCCTTTCCTTCCGGGGTGCGCCAACTCGAACTTCATCCACTCGACTTCGAGGAATACCTTTGGGCCTTGGACGAAGGTGCCATGGCTCGCGATATACGGATGCACGCTGAAACGGGCGAACCATACGTTCGGCATGACCAAGCCCTTGACCTGTATCATAAATACCTGGTGCTCGGAGGAATGCCTCGAGTGCTTGATGCCTATCGCCATGAAGGCGGGTTTTCGGCGGCCGGTGAGGTGCAAGCTGAGATAGATGCCACCTACACGGCAGATATGACTGATCCCGAAAACGGCATAAGCGGCATTTCGGCAAAGCGAATTTGGGATAGTCTTCCCAAGCAGCTCCTTCGTGCGTCGACGAAAAAGTTCAAGTATTCCGAGGTAATACGCGGAGGGCGTCGAGAGCGTCTCCTAGAGCCCCTTGAATGGCTCGCCGCAGCTGGTGTGATTTCGATAAATGACTTGACGTGCGACGATCGTGCTCCGCTTGCTCCGTACAATGACGAGGACGGGAGCTACTTCAAGGTATATGTGGCCGATACGGGCATCATGTTCCATAAGTTCGGAATCGATCCGGTGGTGTTTCTTGACGATGGAAGGAGGGCAATCCTCGCTTCCGACTTCCGCGGAGCGCTAGCCGAAAACTACGTCATGCAGGCACTGCAGGCAAACGGACTGAGGACGTTCTATTGGATGCCAAACGATAAGGTGGGAAACGGAGAGGTGGATTTCGTCTTTCAGGATCGCATGGCGCAGGTCATTCCCGTCGAGGTTAAGTCGGCGCGAAATGTCAAGGCAAAGAGCCTGATGAAGCTTATGAGAGAGGGCAACGCACCCTATGCGATCAGGCTTTCGGAGGCAAATTTCGGAACAAATGCTATTGAAGGAACCGATGGCGAGATGCTATTGCGCGATCTCCCGCTATATGCGGCGTTTTGCGTTGGTCCAGAAGCGGCGGAGGAAACTTGTACGGGATGAGGACTGGAGATTTCCAGATGCCATCGGATGGATATGCGGGATGAAACACGAACGCCGTCTTCTTGACGGCGTTCGACCCTGCTCTCTGGAGCGGGCGACGGGACTCGAACCCGCGGATACCAGCTTGGGAAGCTGGGGCCTTACCACTTGGCGACGCCCGCATGGGATGGGATTATACCGCTGTCTTCTCTTTATCCTGCGGTCATTTCAGGGAATCCCCATGAGTCGCGTCTTGAGCGGCGCGCCATGCGCATGCCAAATGGTGCTCCTAGGCTCGAACGCACCCCGGGCAACACCCAGATTGTAAATTTGACGCCCCATAATGATGGCGAACGCCGAGCGCTCCGCCTTGTGGACGGTAAACCTTCATGTATTCCTTCGGGCGCTGACGGAATAAACTGGTCCCAAATAGATTTGGAAACAATTTGGGAGTACGCTCTGGTAGCTCCTTCCGGGAGCATGCAAACATCGCAACGAAAGGAATGGCGCAATGAAGAAGCTCGAAGGCAAAGTCGCAATCGTCACGGGAGCGAGCTCGGGAGTTGGCCGCGGATTGGCGAAGGTGCTCGCGGAGAATGGCGCGAAGGTCTGCGCGTGCGCACGTAGGATGGAGAAGCTCGAGGACCTGCAGGCCGAGCTTGCTGCCGAGGGCGAGACGGTGCTCCCGGTTGCGTGCGACGTGACCGATCCCGACCAGATCAAGAACGTGGTCGCGCAATGCGTCAATGCTTTCGGTGGCGTGGACATCCTGGTCAATTGCGCCCAGGGGTCCATGGCGTACCGCGAGATCGAGGACATCGACATCGACTATGCCATGACGGCGTACAAGAGTGGCGCGCTCGCGACGCTGCTCTTCATGAAGGAGTGCCTGCCTTACCTCAAGAAGAGCGGGCATGGGCGCATCATCAACACCGCTTCGTCTGCCGGCTACGACGGCAATGCCGGTTTCGGCGCGTACGGAATGGCGAAGGAAGCCATCCGCGCCATCACGCGTACCGCCGCGCACGAGTGGGGCAAGCTGGGCATCACCGTCAACGTGTTCCTCCCCAACATCGCGACCGACTTCTTCCGCCAGTCGCAACCCGAGGCGCTGAAGAGCCTGGAGGCGAAGAGCCCGCTTGGCAGGATCGGCACCACGGAGGAGGACTGCGCCCCGCTCATCGTCTTCCTCGCCAGCGACGAGAGCGGCTACCTCACCGGGCAGTCATTCATGGTCGATGGCGGCATACACATGCACTCGTAGCGTGAACCTGCTGCCTGAGGCGGCTCGCTATTTATCTGGCCGGCGAGGACGGCTATCGTTTCTTGCCGGCCGTATGCGTTGCAGGCGCTAGCGTGAGTGCGGCATTCTTGCAGCAACGGAATGCGAAGCAGCGTATGAAACAAGCGAGAAGGGAATTCGATGGAGCAGGGCTCCAAGTCAGACGGCGAGCAACAATCCAAAGGCGGGGCACGCGAGGCGCTGCGCCAGGTCTTCAGCTACTACGGCGTCTCCCTGGCCCAGACCTTCATCGAGTTCGGCGTGTTCGCGCTGTTGCAGGCGCTGGGAGTGCTGTCCACGTTGGCCAACGCGCTCGCCGTCGGGGTGTCCGCCACGTTCAACTTCCTCATGAACCGCAACGTCACCTTCCGTGCGAGCAGCAACTTCGCCCGCAGCGTGGTGCTCTTCGTCTTGCTGTACCTGTGGAACTTCGCCTTCTCCTCGGCGATGATCGCGCTTCTGTCGCCGTTGTGCGGCATCGACCCCACGCTGGTGAAGCTGATCACCATGGCGCTCCAGGGCATCTGGGGCTTCTTCGCGTGCAAGTACCTCATCTTCCGCTAGATGCGCCTTGGCACGAAATGCGGGTTCTGGCACACGTGATGTACCAGAACTCGCAAAACTTGGCTTCATGTGGCAAATTTGCTTGCATTTGGCACATGCAACGTGCCATTACTCCGAAAACGTGACATGTCTTGAAGCGGTGCGCAAAATGCTTGGGACATCGGACCTGTCCATTTGTCCCAGACACGAAGTTAGGATGGGACACGAGGGAGCAAGTCGGGCCTTCATTTGAGACATGAGGGCATTATGTATACCCGAAAAATGAGACAGCATGGATAATCGGGTGCGGGGATTCCCGTTGGCACCTACAAGGGCTCCCGTTGGCACTCGCGAGGGTCACCGTTGGCACCCGTGGGGCTTTCCATCGGCGACCGCCGACATCCTCGTCGGTAAGTGAGGGAGCGGCATGCTGCAAGGCGTCGACAAGAGCAAAAGAGCCGTAATCGCGGTTTTCGGCCTATGCGCCGTCCTCGTCGTCGTATGCCTTCTCGCGTTGGGAGGCCTCCTCACTTGCGAGTGCGCGTCGAACGCCCTTCCGCGGCCCTTCTCCTCATCCGGAACATCGGGGCTTATGCTCGCGATGGGCCCCCTCATAACCCTCTGGGCGATAACGGTCAAAATGCGCTGCACGAGCCGGTTCGTGCGCAATTGCATGTTGGCAGTGGCGATGTCGTTCGTCTGCTGGCTTCTCCTGGTACTCTTGAAATACGCATCGAGCGACGAGAACCAGATGCTCATCGCGTTTTGCTGGTACTACTTCTATCTGCCCATGATTATGGCGCCTGCAATGGCAACCATCTGCGCCCTCTACGAAAGCGCCGTTTCGCACCGGCTCTTCACGCTTCTTTCCTCCGTCATACTGGCCGTCAGCGCGATTCTGGTTCTCATGGTTTTCACGAACGGGCTTCACCAGGCGGTCTTCATCTTCGACTATGCCGACGAGGACTGGGCGTCGAACTACACCTACGGTTTTGGCTACAAGGTTATCGTCGTCTGGATAGCGCTTCTCGTGCTGGGGTTCTTCGTCACGATTCTCCGGGTCTCGCGTGCCCGGCTTCGCGGTAGTCTCGCTCTCGTCTTCGTCACCACCGCCCTCATCGCCGCGTATGCCGTCCTCTACGTGCTGCGGGTCGAGGCCATCTTCAAGAGCAACTTTGCGCTGACCTACATCCTGTTCTTCGTCCTGCTGCTCGAGCTCTGCCTCGATTTCGGGATATTCCCCTCGTTTGCGCATCATCGCAATGCGTTCAGGCGCCTGCCCTATGACGTCAAGGTGCTGGACAGCTCCCTCGACGTCATCTACGAGACGGATTCGGCCGCCCCTCTGCCCGAAAGCGCGCGGCGCTTCATGGGGGAACTCCCCGAGGAGAGGGCGAGGAGAAGGGTCTTTACCGTTGCGGAAAGACCCGATGACGCCTTCATCGCATGGAGGATCAAGGGCGGAAGCGTGATCTTCAGGGAGAACAGGGCGGAAGTAAACGCAAGCACGCGCGCGATCATGATGGAACGCCGCGCGCTCGAACGGGGAAACAAGCTGTTGGCAAGCGAGCTGGAGCTGAGGAAGAAGGACGCCCTGCTCGAGAGCCAGATGGAGCTTGCCGAGGAGGTGCGCAAATCGTTCGAGGGCACGTTTGCCACCATCGAGTCGATCTTGGAGGAACTGAGCAATCCCCTGACGGGCGCAGACGAGCGGGAGAACCGCAAGAGCCTCCTGAAGCTTCGCTTCCTCGTCGCCTACAGCAAGCGCAAGGGCTCGCTTCTCCTGGCCGAGAGAAGCGATGAGGATTTCGACCGAGAGAAGGCGACTCTGGTCATCAACGAGCTCGCAAGCGATGCGCGGGGCGCGGGAATCGAGTGCGCTTCCTTCGTCAACGAACCCATCGTCGTGACGAACAGCACGCTCACCGCGCTTTACGATTGCCTCTACAACGTGGTGCTCATGGCCTGCGACCAGCTGAACCCGGTGCTGCTCATCTCGACGGGTCGCTGCGACGATGCCCATGCGGAGGTGAAGATCGCATTCGAGTGCGACGGCGATTTCGATTCCGGCTCGGTCCCGGATGCCAGCGCGGGACTGGCCACGCTTGCGGCGAAGCTTTGCGAGCCATTCGATCAGACGCGGACCAGGTGCGAGCTGTCGTGCCATTCCCGCGGATTCGCCCTGTCCATACGCATGGAGTCTCGCGAGGCGGAGGAGGTGGCCGAATGACGATCCTCGAGCACCTCCTGACCGAAAGCCAGACACTCTGCCTGCTCGCAATCTTCTTCCTGGTCTCCTGCGCGCAGATCATCAGCGCCGGGCTGCTGTTCAACAGACGCAGGGCCGACGGCATCGCCCTGAACCTCGCGTACGAGTTGCTCCTGTGCGCACATCTCTGGCTCATGGGGGGCGTTGGCCAATTCCATCGGGCATGGCTGGTATCCCGTCACGCTCGGGCTCTGGGTGATCTGCCCTCCGCTGGAGCCGTTATTCTGGCTTGACCTGCCAATCGCCGTCTTCGGGACCGTCATCTGCATCGGGCGGAAAAAGCCCGTGATGCTCCTCGAGATTGCCTTCGTGATGGCGGCGACTCCGCCGGTCATGGATCTGCTCGGAGGATACATGGGCATCTACCTCATCCTCGACGCCGCATTCTTCGTCTTTCGCACCGGCTCTGCCATCGCGTACAGGGTGCTCACCGCCGAGCGCTTCCTTCCGCGAAGCGCGCCCATAGACGCCATGCAGGGAATGCCCGAGGGAATCGCCTTTATCCGACGCGGCTGCCGTGTCAGGTTCGCGAACGATGCCATGAGAAGGATGCTCGCCGCCATCGGCGTGAGCGTCGACCTCTCCACCGTGGACGAGATAATCGGGAAGATCGAGGCGGCACCCGGGGAGTGGCTGTGGCGGCAATCGCGGCAAGGCGAGCCGTCCCTCGCCGGGGGAGCGAAGAGGGTGGTCGAGACTCCTGCCGGCAGCTTCTACCAGTTTGCGATGAGCGTCGATGCGGCAAAGGCCGAGACGATACTGCTCGGGCTAGACGTCACTGACGAGCGCATGATACAGGCGGAGGAACGGGCGCTCCAGGCGCAACTCGAAAGCGAGCGGGTGGCCCTCGGCAAGCTCATGGACCGCATCGAGGGCATTGCGGCGAAGGACGCCCTCGTCAAGATGCGCTCAAAGATTCATGAGGTCATCGGGCAGCGGCTGGCGGTTCTCCATCGCCTGCTGGAAGAGGACCCGAGCCGCGAGAGAATCGCGATGATGATCTCGACGGTTCGCGACATGATGGAGGACGTCAACGGCGATGTGGATGCGAGTGCCCAGGCAAAGCTTGACGCAATAGTCGAGTCGTTCGGCTTCGCGGGAATCGAAATCGAGGTCGATGGGGTCCTTCCGAACGCGAAGAGGGAGGGAGACGTGCTGGTCGGGATAATCAGGGAGGCCAGCACCAACGCCGTTTTGCATTCGCAAGCCAACAGGGTTTACGTGACGATTGGGCAGGAGGAGGGCATCCTCGTCATGGACGTGGAAAGCGACGGGGAGCCCCTTGGACATGAGAACGAAGAGGGGACGGGCATTGCGGGAATGCGCCGTGCGCTGGCCGAGGTCGAAGGCCGGCTGAGCATAACGAAGAGACCCAGTTACAAGCTCCGCGTCGAGATGAGGATGCCGGCAGGCGAAGATGCCCGGCATGCTCGCGAAGGGAGGCAACGATGAGGCTGCTTATCGTGGAAGACGAGGTCATTCTGAGAGATTCCCTGGCGAAGTCTCTCGGCAAGGAACGCGACGTGGAGGCGGTGTTCACGCTTGCCGATGCCTTCGATGTCGTGGACGTGGTCGCGGCCAAGGACATCGACATCATACTCATGGACGTATGCACCGAAAACGACTCGAGCGGGCTCGTTGCCGCCCAGAAGGTCAAGGAAGCGTACCCGGACGTGCGCATAGTGATCATGACCGGCATGCCCGAGGTCTCCTTCGTCAAGCAGGCCCGGGAGGTCGGAGCGGAGAGCTTCATCTACAAGAACGTGAGCCTTTCGTACCTGGCCAGCGTGTTGCGCTCCACGTTGGACGGGTACTCGACCTATCCGAACAAGAGCCAGGCTCCCTACGCGAGCGTCCCCGAATTCGAGGAGGGCGAGCTTGCGATCATACGCCTCGTCTGCGAGGGAAAGCAGCGCAGCGAGATAGCCAGAGAGCTTCATCTGAGCGATGGCACGGTCAAGAGGCGCATTACCGAAATCCTTGCGAAGACCGGGTACGATAGCATCCTGAAGCTTGCGATTCACATGGTCACGAAGGGCTACATCGCGCCAAACATGAAGTAGGGGCGCGGAATGCGGACTGTCGAAGGCGTGTGGTGTTGCTAGGACAAGGCGGGACGGCTCCGGAGTCGCCATAAGCATGGGGCGGCGATCCGCGTGAAACGGGACAGCATGGGCGCAAGACCCGGCGAAATTGAGACGCACGTGCATTTTGCGCGGAGCGCGTGCGCGCTAGTCTTTGGCGAGAACGGCTCTCCGATGAGGAGGAAAAGATGAACGAAAGCGCGAGAGAGCAATACGAAGTCAGAATCAACACGCTCAAACCCTATCTCGATCAAAACGAGGACCCCGAGCTGGCTAGGCGGGCGAGCGCCCTGCTTGAGGGCATGAGAGAGATTGCGGAGCAGAGCGCGGACGCACTCGCCTTCGAGGAGGCGCTTTGCGCAAGTCCGCTGAATACGGAATACGGGATTGTCTACGGCGAGCTCCTGGCCAAGAATGGAAGCCCGTCTGCCAGGGAGGTTGCCGCGGCCACGGTGCAGGGCATCCCGAAGCACGGGAAGACGCTCGCGCGCAGCGCGGGAGAGTCGCTCGTCGACACGGTTTCCACCTTTGCCCGGGTCGAGTCAACGCAGGCTTACATCGATGCCACGCAAGATGATTACAGGGCCGCAAAGAGCGCGATGCGGGATATCCCGGGCGTGGGAGAGCTCGAGCAAGTCTCGAATATCCTGACGGGGCTCAAAGGGCTCTTCGGCAAGAAGAAATAGGGCGCCGAGCGTGGGACAAATGGACAGGTCCCGTGTCCTCAGTCCCACCAACGCAAAGGCCACTTGTCCCAACAGGGGTGCTCGATATGGGACATGAGGGCATTCCGAGCGCGGGGGATGGATGACAAACTTTCCCTGATGACATTGGGCGACCGCCCGAGAATCAACGAAGGAGGATGTTGACATGAAAAAAGGCATCATTTTTGCCGTGGTCGCGTGTGCGATGGCGCTTTGCTTCGCGCTGATTGGCTGTGGCGGTAACACTGCGGATTACGACAAGAACTTCATCGGCAAGTGGGAGGTCGAGTCGATGACCTCCGATGGCGAGGAGCTGGATGCCGATACCATGGACTTCATGCGTGCTCTCGGCATGAACGTCGTCTTCGATTTGAAGGAAGGCGGTAACGGCAACCTCGACCTCATGGGCGAGCAGCTCGACTTCACGTGGAAGGCCAAAGACGCGAGCACCGTCACGATTACCGCAGAAGGTGACTCGGCAGATTTCAAGCTTCAAGACAGCAAGCTTGTCGGAGAGTTCGAAGACGCGTCGATGACCCTCGTGAAGAACGATGACGCCAAGGGCTCGACCAGCAGCGAATAGCGCGGGACTCGGAAAGAAGGGGAATTGCCATGAAGAGAAGGACTCTTGTCATCTTACTGGCATGCTGTCTGGCGCTGTGTGCATCAGTGGCGCTCGTAGCGTGCGGTGGAGGCGGGTCGCAGGCAAAGGACAGCCGGACGGATTGCATCTGGTTCAAGGCTGACATACCCGAAGGCGCCGAGGTCAGCTCCTATGGCGGCACGGCGAATGTCGCGACGATCAAGTTCGAGAACGATGCCGACGACTGGACTATCCAGATGGACAGGGATAAAAAGCCTCTTGACGAGGCAGCAGCCTATCGTCCGACCCAGTATCCCGATCGCTACACTGCTGGAGAAGATATTACTGTCGGTGGCCGCACCTGGAAGGTCGTGAACTTCGAATGGAACGGCAAGCCGAGCGTGATGCTTTATAGCGATTTGGGCGGAGATGAGATCAAGACCGCCCACATAGATGCATTCGAACTTACCCCAGATAGCGAAGTCCTGAAGTCCTTCCTCGAGAGCCTCGAGTATGCAGACAACATTGACGATGCGTATAACGAGGCCGTCTCGGTGAAGATTGCCGATTTCAGGTCCGAGAAGGGCCTTAAGTAACCGCTCTTGATGTGATGGTCCTGCAGGTACTTAGCTTGCAGGGCCATAGGGGCGCAGCTCTTGGCGCATCTTCCTGAATCTGCTTCTCGAAGTCACTATCTAAATAGCTCGTCATGCGTGCCAGTACGCTCGAAGAATGCGACTGTATCGCTCGACGACCAAATCACAAGCCAGTCTCCGATATTTACCACGTGGCATTCATGCCCGCCCCTCCATTCCCCATGAAGGACGTGCATGTTATGTCGTCTACGGAGTTCGTCACGTGCTTCTTCCGTATTGGCTGCAATCAGTTTGATCACCTCATGCAGGTCTTGCATGGGAAGATGCTTTTTCTTGCATCTCTTATAGTCAGTCGCGCTTGAATTGAGCGCCGTATTCTACTTCGAGCACGCTATTCCTCAAGCGAGGAAATCATCTCGTCTGCGGTGGCAAATCTGGCGGGTTTCCCAGACGCAAAAAACCTGTCCGCTTCCTCGATGGCCTTGAGAGATTCGGCGTTCGGCTCGGGCATGGAAAAGTCGAGGGGAATGCGGCGCTCTCGTATCATCTGCTTATAGAATGCTCGCGTTACGGATGAGAGGTCAAATCCGAAGTAGTCTGCTATTTCGGCGGCCTGTTCTTTCTCTGCGCTGTCGATTCGAATCGTCACAGTAGATGCTGTCATGATTACTCCTAACAATGTAACATGCTGTAAGTATAATGTGTTACATATGAAGAGTAAAGCAACGGAACGTAATCAGTCTTGCGAAGCTCTCCAGGCTCCTCGCCATCTAACGAGTCGAGTGATTCAATAAGGCCGGCGTGAGGGAAACGGATACACTAGGATTACGCCCATTTATTCCTTCAAACGCTGTGACGGAATAAATGAATCTTCATTGGCTGCCCTGCCCGCCGATGGTCATCACGAGGCCCGCAACGATCAGAGCGTTGAGTGGCTCGCCAAGAAGCAGTATCGACGCCGTCGTGGTGATGGCGGGGACGAGGTAGATGTAAGTAGCCGAGATGGCGGCTCCAAGATGCTTCGCGGACACGCCCCAGGTGACGAAGCATGCCGCCGAGGCAATACGCTTGACCAAGACCGAATAGACCGCCCAGACAATCGCGGCAAGAAGAGGCAGAAGGTATCCTAGAAGCGAGGACTGATCGGAAGCAATCGTGACGCTTCCCGTGCTGGATCCGAGCCCAACCATCACCAGGCCGCCCATGGCAAGTGCGAACCCCACAAAGAAGCGGACATTCATCGCGCTTCGATCACCGAGTATCGCGGAGAGAATCGCCGTGAACAGAGGAGATGCCGCGACAATGACACCAACGGCCGTAGCCGTGGAGAATACGAGTGCGATGTTCTCCGGGAGGTAGTAGGCGGCAATGCCCGTTGCGCCTGCCGCATCTTCTCGAATCTGTCAATTTCAGCGCGCGTCCATCCAACATCATTTACAATTGAATACGAATGAGTGATTTCGAGGCGGCCTGCACCGCCGGCCTACGACCAGAACGGCAGAGCTCTATGGAGAAGAAGATGAATCCGCGAACACAACGCGCGCGCGAGGCAATCATGGACGCAACGCGAAAGCTCGTGTCCGAACGGTCCGTCGCTGACATCTCCCTCACCGAGATTGCCGAGGCAGCCGGCGTGAGCAGGCCCACCATCTACAACCAGTTCAAGGACACGCCATCGCTCGTCGCCGCAACATCCGAGCAGATGATGCGCAGACTGTTCAAGGAAATCAACGAGCAACTCTCCCATGATGACAACGAAGAGTACCTCCACAAAATGATGGAGCTGTTCGTGGAGGGTGTCTACGAGCAGCGCCTCTTTGCGAGGAACGCCATGTGGGGACCGAGCGCGACAGAAATCACGGCTGCCGTCGTCAAGCTGTTGAGCGCCAACATGCGCGCAGGCTATGTTGGCCAGAGGCTTGCGGTCAGGGCCCCCGAGCAGCTGGACGATTGCCTGGATGCCATCTCGGGCGGAGCCATCTGGATGCTATCGAAGTGGCTGACGACGGATTTTAAGGGCGAAAACACACCCGCGCGCATGGCCGACCGCTTCACGGATACGCTCCTTGCCCTTTCGCTGCGTAAAACCGATTAGCCTGCACGCGAACAGGCGTCCCCGTATATGACGAAGGCGCCGCACGGATGCGACGCCTTCGTTCGATAGACTTTCCCGAAGACCTGCTATGACGCAGCGGGTTCCAATCCCAGCTCGACGAGCAGCGCCTTCTCCTTCTCGTCGGCGATGCGGTCGATTTCATCCTTGCGTGCAGGTGTCCAGCTGTGTTTCGCGTTGTTCTCCTGGATGGGCGGCACGTAGTCCTTGCCAGGTGCGGGCGGCCAGTTCGGGTCGTCCGTAAACGGAGCACGCTTTGCCTCCACGCGCGGGCACTCGCGTGACCAGCGGAGCTCGGGGTAGGCGATGATGTCGTGAAGACGCTCGTCATATTTCCAGCAACGCCCCATCATGCCAGCCTGTAGACGAAGCGGGATTGACTTGCGACGCTTGTGAACTGCGGCAAGTTCCAGGTTGCGGAACATGCGACGTCCCATCATCGCGCCGCCATAGCCGATGATGAAGGTTTCCTGCCACCAGTTGATTGGATTGTGGGGACCGTAGGCAGTATCCCAGCCGTTTATGATGCGGCAGCGCTTTCCGCCGTCCAGCGGAAACAGCGCGATGGTCCAGTACCATTTGACGTACTTCTTGCCGGGCGTCTGCATGTACGCAGCTCCGGGCGTGCGCACTGGATCGGTCGTATCGCAAAACCACACGATGTACTTGTTCGGCACCACGTCCGCGACCTCAGCCCCAAAGCCGCCATAGCTCCATGCCCAGAAGTCACCGGGGGCGACGGAGTCGGGTTGCTGCCACATCTCCTCGAGCGAATAGGAGTTGTCCACGTTCATGCCGAACAGGCGCTCGCAGTTTGACCAGGCATACATGCCGCCCTTCGTGGGGTCAAGCTGATAAACGTGCTTCCAGACCTCCTCGAGCGGCGCGTCTAGGTCGCGCGCCTGGCGAATGCGAACCATCTTGCGTCCCTCGGGGTCGCTGATTAGGTCCTCGCCGGGCAGCGTCATCTTCATCTCCTCGGGCGTTGCCCAGACACCACGCGAATAGAAGTTGAAGATGAGGTTCATTCCCGCGCTGAAACAAAGGAGGCAGTCCAGCAGAATTACCAAGACCGCCACGACCACTTTAGGGGCACCCGTGAGCGGCGTTCCCCAGATGCACCACCAGAAGAGCCAGACTGCTCCGGCTATGACCAGCAGCGACAAGAGCACTTGTCCCCATTTCGGCTGGAAATGGATGTCGCCTTTCCCTACTTTCTTCGACATCGCACGCTTCCTTAGTAGATTTACAAATGTAACTCTTTTACTATTGTAAATATACAAATCACGCGATGTCAACAGTTTACTTACGCTTGTAAATGTTTTTGAATAGCAAGGGAGGTGTAGCATCGTGGGACGCAGGACCATTTGTCCTACGCGTTATGCAAGGGGGGGGGTCTCGAAAGAGACCCCCCCAATGACGTAGCAATTCTGCTCGTTTGCTATTTCGTATGCGTGCTTCTACGCCAACTGCTCGCCGGCCGTGGGGCCTGCGGCCATCTGGTACACTGCGTCCACGTGGATGAAGCAGCCGCCCTTCGCCTTGATGGGTAGCCCCATGGAGGCGAACTTCGCGTCCACCATCTCCTTTTGGACGGCGAACTCGTCGCCCTCGTTGACGTAGCGCGCCGTGCCGTGGATCTGGAACGCATCATGGCCGGTCCAGAACGCGATGGCGACCTTCTGGTTCTCCTTCAGGTTGGCCAGCGTCTTCTTGAAGAACTGGTCGGAGATGTAGACCGTCTCCTCGTCGATGACGGTCTTCATGCCGATGGCGGCTCCGTTGGGTGCCCCGTCGGCAGATGCCGTGCACAGAACCATGTTCTCGGCGGTTTCGAACAGTTCCCTCACGTCTTGGGTCATGGCTGCCATGGTGGCCTCCTTTCTCGCAAGCTTTCGTTGCGAATAGTATACGCCCTCGGCTATCATGTCCCTCCTTGTTTCGTAGCGCGGCAGAGGGGATTCCCATGAACGAGGAAATCGATATCGAAAGCTGGACTGATAGCCTCGTCGGCAAGGCGCTCGACGTTTTTGGTCCCCGCCTGAAGCTCGTCGGTATCCAGGGCAGCCGTGCCCGAGGGGAGGCCCGGTCCGACAGTGACATCGACGTCGTGCTGATCGTGGAGGGGTTGGATGACGATGACCTCGCGGCCTATCGCGCCTTGCTGGCTACCATGCCCCACGGCGATCTTGCCTGCGGGTTCACGGGGTCGCCGGAGCTGCTCGCCGCATGGCCGCGCCACGACGTATTCAATTTGGTCCAAGATACGCGCGCCGTGTTCGGCTCCTTCGACTTCATGGATACGGAATTCACCGCCGATGATGCGATGCTATCTGCCAAGGTAGGGGCTTCGGAAATCTACCATGCGATGAGCCATGAGCTCGTCTTCGCCGAAGGCTCGCTCGACGCCATCGTTGCCGTCTGCGTAAAATCGGCCTTCTTCGTCATGCGTGCATTGCACTATGCCAAGACCGGCGAGTATCCGCCGAGCCGCGCTGCCATGAGAGAGCTCGCAACGGAGCAAGAGGCGATGTTCCTTGATGCCTACGACAACCCCGATGCCTTCGGAACCGAGGAACTTGCCCACGCGCTTCTCGCCTGGTCGAGCTCTATCGTAAGTCTATAGCGACTCTTTCCCCTCACGAGAGGGGAATCATGTCGAGGCGCAGGGTCTGCTCGACGACCTTCATCAGGTTCTCGTCGCTGATATCGGGCTTGACCTTCACGAGTCCAACGAGGCCAAAGATCGCGACGCAGAACATCTCGTAGACGAGCTCGATCTCTATCTGGTGGTATGCGGCGTATTCGGTGGCAACGTGATCGTAGAGGAATTCCGCCGTCTCCCGGGTCGCCCTCACGTCAAACGCGTCACGCACGCCGAGCTCCTCGAGCACGCGGATCATCGGACGTGGGGTACCTTCGGCATCGTAGAGCGCATAGCGAAAGATGCGCACGCACTTCCTGAGCGAGCCCCGGGTGTCTCCAAAGACGCGCTCCTCGTTCCATGCGATGACGCTTTCCACCAGGTCCTCGACGTAATCGTCGATGACCGCCTCGATGACGCCGTTCTTGTTCCCAAAGTGGTAGTAGACGAGCTCGCGGGTCACGTTTGCTTCCCGGGCGATGGCCGTGACCGTGGTCGCCCGTACGCTGTCGCGCTCGAAGAGCTTGCGGGCGGCCGTGGCGATGTTGCCGCGCGTCCCCGTAAGCCGGCGCGTTTCGGCTAGGCTTTTCCTGTGACGTCGCACGTGCGAAGCGGCTTCTGAAGGCGTGCGCCCTCCGTATTCGAGGATTGCCATCGAGTCCCCCCGGTCAAAAACGCTAGTCGCGACATTGTCTTTCACAAACAGCGCTGATATGTGAAATCTTATTATACTCGCCCATGATACACTGCGGCTGATTTCCCGCATTTAGCTGGGAAAACACCGAGGTGAGGAGGCACGCCATGACGGTTCCTGTTTGGGTCACTCCAATTTCGATGGTGATATACACCATACTCCTAATGTTGTTCACGGAGTTCATGCGTCGCCACTACCGCACCTCCATGTGGTTTTGGGTGGTCTCGCTTGCCACCATCCCGTTCTGGATCATGAACATACCGGCCGATGACTGGTTCCGTTGGGCCAAGAACCTGTCGGTCATACTGCCGCTCATCTATGCCGGAATCGGACGCATCGCCGCCGTGCAGCAAAAGGACACCCCGTTTTGGCGTCTCATGCGCCAGCGCTGGGTGCGCTGGGTGCTCTACGGCATCGTGTTCTGCAACATCGCCGAGGCGACCTTGCGCGATGTCGAGATGGGCAATTACATGAACGCCCTGGCCGGGTTCATCCTGTGCGTTACGATGCCCTTCGGTGACAAGTACTGGAAGTACGATACCGCGCACTACGGCGAGATCATCGCCTACACGGTGCCCATGTGGAACTTCCTCTACACCACGTGGAACGCATGCTTCGTCTATGCCGAGGGCCACGCGTTCTTTGCCAGCACCTGCTGCATCCTGGCCGCAGCCGAGCTCTATCCCATCATCAAGCGGCAGCCGGAGCTCTATATCACCGGCCGAATCTACACCCTGGGCATACACCTGCTGCTGCGCAGCTGCTTCCCGTTGCTATTCCCCACCATCATGAACAGCGCGGCCTGGTTCAACCCCGACGTGATGTACTGGTGGGGCATGATCAACGGCATCATCGGCATCCCGTTCGTCTTCTGGTACTGCTACCAGCTGAGCAGTGGAAAGGCCGATGTCACCTTCCGCCGGCGCAAGGCCCGGGAGGAATACCTCATTGGCCGAGAGGAAGGACTGATAGACGAGTACGGAGACCCGGTGAGTACCGAGGCTGCCATCGTCGTGGACGAGCAGGTGGGCGACAAGCCCGAAGTCTCCAAGTAGGCATCGAGGGAAGGGGAACCACCATGGGGATTCTGTATCAAGCCGCCGATCCCATCTACTGGGCCATCTGGCTGTTCGTCCTGTTTGCGCTCATGGCCTTCAACGAGCTGGGACGCGTGAAGCTGTGGGCCGGCCTGGCGCTTTTCGCCATCGTTCCCATCGCGCTGACCATCTTCGTCTGGCCCGAGACCGCAGCGCCCGGTAACGAGTACGGAACCGGCACCTGGTTTAACTGGGTGAAGACCTATTCGGCCCTTGCGGGCTGCCTTGGCTTCATCGCCTTGCGCTTCGTCAAGTGGAACGGCAAGGACGGCAAGGTTCATTATCTCTACGAGAAGAAATGGGCGTTGTGCTTCCCACCGCTCATCCTCGCCATCAACATCGCCGAGGCCGTCATCCGCGACTTCCAGGTGTTTGGCTTTGCCCTGTGGAGCGGTGGCGTCGTGGAGAACCTCTGGACCATATCGGGCCCGTGGAACATCATGAACGGCATTGCGGGCATCTTGAACATCGTCACGATTTGCGGCTGGTTCGGGATCTTCATCTCGAAGGACTCCTCCAAGGACATGATCTGGCCCGACATGATCTGGCCCTGGATCATCGCGTATGACCTGTGGAACTTCGCCTACACCTACAACTGCATCTCGGACCATTCGGCCTACTGCGGTCTGGCCCTCCTGTTGGCATGCACCATCCCCACCTTCTTCATCAAGCGGGGCGCGTGGTTGCAGCATCGGGCCCAGACGCTTGCGCTGTGGATCATGTTCGTCATGACGGTTCCGCAGTTTGCCGACGTGCTGGCGCCCATTCCCACCACGCACAATCCCACCGCATTCTTCGTGGTGAGCCTCATCGCGCTGGCGGCAAATGTCGCCGTGGCCGTCTACCAGCTCTATCGCATTCGCAAGCTCAAGCTCAACCCGCTCAAGGACGAGATCTACAAGGGCACCAAACCCTACGAGCGTGTCGTCGAGGAGAATCGCTAGGCACCCGCCATACGGCACGGCTATTTGCGTGATGCCTTGTAGTCCGTACCCCATTTCTCCATGGCGTCAAGGACGGGTTGCAGGGATTGGCCCAAGGGCGTGAGGGAGTACTCGACGCGCGGGGGCACCTCCGCGTACACCTTGCGGCTGACAAGCCCCGCATCCTCCATGGTGCGCAGGTTTGACGTGAGCACCTTCTGCGAGATCTTGCCGATGGAACGCTGCAGCTCCTTGAAGCGCAACGTTCCGTTCGCGAGCAGGTCACGCAGTATGAGCACCTGCCATTTGTTGCCTATGAGCTGGAGCGTCGTCTCCACGGGGCATGCGGGCATTCCCGATGACTACGAGCCCCAGCTCCATGTCGTACTGGGACATCCCGAGAGCACGGAGAGCGATGGCAGGCTCCTGTACCCGAACAGGGTCGCCTGGATTTGAGAGGCGGTAATGGACATGTTCGACCAGGATGACCAGATTGGGTGGCTGAAGGCGGCCATTCTGGATTGCGATAGCATTATCGTGGGTGCGGGAGCGGGGCTTTCGACCGCCGCGGGACTCACTTACACCGGTGGGCGCTTCGAGCGTTATTTCGGCGACTTTGCCGCGCGTTATCGCTTCCGCGACATGTACTCCGGCGGGTTCTATCCCTACCCGACGCCGGAGGAGCATTGGGCGTACTGGAGTCGCTACATCTGGATCAATCGCTATGCCCCGATTCCGAAGAACACGTACGCCAAGCTGCTCGAGCTCGTCGGCGGCCAGGACCACTTCGTCATCACCACCAACGTGGATCACTGCTTCCAGCGCACGGGTTTTGCCAAGAAGCGGCTCTTCTACACTCAAGGTGACTACGGGCTCTTCCAGTGCTCGCTTCCGTGCCGGCAGGAGACGTGGGACAATCGTGACGCGGTGAGGGCGATGGTCGAGGCACAGGGGTTCGTGATCGAGGATGATGGTGTCCTTGTCATTCCGGATGGTGTCACGCCGGCCATGAGGATTCCCGGCGAGCTCGTGCCGACGTGTCCCCATTGCGGACGTCCCGCCACCACGAGCCTGCGCGCCGACTCGGCGTTCGTGGAAGACGCCGGCTGGCATGAGGCGGCCGAGCGATACGGCGAGTTTCTGCGCACCCGGACCCGTGACGACCAGAAGGTGCTTTTCCTCGAGTTGGGCGTCGGGGGTAACACGCCCGTCATCATCAAGTATCCTTTCTGGCGTATGGCAAGCGGGAACCCGAATGCCACCTATGCGTGCGTGAATCTGGGCGAGGCCCATGCGCCCCGCGAGATAGTGGGCCGCTCGATTTGCCTCGACGCCGACATAGACGCGGTGCTGGATGCGTTGGTAGCGGGGCCTGGTCTTGGAGAGGACGGATTGTCATGAGCGACAGGGTGGAACTGCTCCAAAAGGTCGAGGAGGCCCTTCCCGCGGCCATCGAGTTGCTGCTGGAAGAGCGCGACGATGTGGTGGCCATTCCCGAGGGTCCCCAAGCGCAATGGGACCTGTTCCGGGCCCTGGTGAACACGCGCCCGCCTGTCCCGGCATCCGAGGAGCTCATCGTATCGCAGGACCGCCTCTTGCAGGGCATCCTGGAGTACCGGGGCACGACGACCCTCGATGACATCAAGCCCGTTGAGGGGTACGGTTCCATGCGCCTGTGGCGTGGGGACATCACGACGCTGGGCGTCGATGCTATCGTGAACGCCGCGAACTCCCAGATGCTCGGATGCTTCGTGCCGGGGCATCATTGCATCGACAACGCCATCCACACCTTCGCGGGTATCCAGCTGCGTCTCGAGTGCGCGCGGCTGATGGAGGAACAGGGCTATCCCGAACCCACCGGCATGGCAAAGGTGACCAGTGCCTTCAACCTGCCAAGCAAGCGCATCATCCACACCGTGGGACCTATTGCGCGCGGGAAGGCAAGTGACCTTGACCGCGCGCTGCTTGCCAACTGCTACACTGCCTGTCTGGATGCCGCGCTCGAGGCGGGCTGCGAGTCGATCGCCCTCTGCTGCATCAGCACGGGCGTGTTCGGGTTTCCCCAGGACGAGGCGGCGCATATCGCCGTGGCCACGGTGGACGAATGGCTCGACGGCTACGATAACGCGCTCGATGTCGTCTTCAACGTGTACGGGGAGACGGACGAGCGGTTATACAAGGCGCTGCTAGGTTGTTGAATCAGTCCCCTAAAGCTGACGGAGCAGCCGGTCTATGCGCGATTGAATTCCCGCGCATATCGCATCGAGTCTTCTGGCGAGCGCAGGATTGGGCGCTAGGATTTCTCGCGCCTCTTCGACAAAGCCATCAAGCGCGCTTGGATCCAGCCAGGTCAGGTCATTCGCCAGCCTGAACTGCCTATTTGAATCATCATAGAAGGGTTTCGTGCTGAATCTCCATTTTCCAGCGCGGAGTGGCTCGTCGCCAACGTCGCACCACAAGCTGCTGCCGGCATCGAACAGCGGTGCTGGTCTGCATTCCAGAGTCTCGACATCGCGGATGATTCCAAAATTGCGCCAATGCCGGTCGTGGTTTGCAAGGAGATCATCACACACGATCATTTTATCCAACATGTCGGCAGCGTTATCGATGCCGATAGCTGCACAGCAATCCACATAATGCTGGTAGTCATTGAAATGGTTCGGCTTGCGCTTCAGCTGCCTTACTGCAAAAGCCGGCACGTACTCCTCGGCATCCGTGAGAAAATTTTCGCAGCGGCTCACCATGCCGTTTGATGTCTGCACGAGGTCATAGGGTACGAACTCTCCTTCGGTGAGCAAACGCTTGTACAGAGCGGTGGCAACCGCCTCATTGTAGGCTTCTTGTCCCAGAGGCCTTGACCCCTTGAGCAGGGCCGTTTTTCCATGTTGGCGAATCCAGCGTTTTGCCAGCACGCCATCGGACGTGTTGTCGGGAGAATCGAGTCCGACTTCCGACATCCATTCCCATGAATCGTCGCCGGCCTTCAAATCCATGTCGGAAAAGGAGTTATTGAAGAAATTGACGTCGTCCCAACTGACGTTCATCTCCTCTGGCCGGATCCAGTATTGGTCTGATAGGGATAGGCCAAGGCTTTCGAAAGGTATTTGCGAAGGATCGTTGAATCCAAGTTCACGCAGCTTCGTGTCGATGTTGTCACGGGACAGGGGAATGCACCGATGAGACCACCATGCATCCAGGGCTTTCAATGACGCCGACGCGCCTCTGGGCGAGACAATCGAAAAGGGGGCTCTCGCGTGGTCATAGATTGCAAAGACGCCAAGAAAGCTGTTGGCAGAAAGGCTATAGGTAAAGCCAAGCACCTCGTGATCTCGATTCATCAGGATATAGCGTCTGGCGTCTGTAGGCGATTGAGCCGACGGTCTTCCTCCCCTGGGCTTGCGTTTTGCCCTTTCCGCAACATCGCGGCTGTCGATGAGCCACTGGCTCCCGACTTTTTCCGCGCTAAGCGCTCCCGAATGTATCAGCTGGTGAACTCGCCCCACTGAGATTCCAAGTTGCGTCGCGGCCTCTTTTACAGTGATAGCAGGAGTCATGTTGCGCTCCTTTCGCTGGAACTCTGGAAATGATTATAGTATTAATATGATTACGAATTATAGAAAACACTATAAATATTTCTAGGGTTCTTGCCGTCAGTAGGCGCTGTTATCGTATGGTCTCAGAGTTTTCTCAAGCTCCTAGGAGGGCGACGGGCGTGGGGCATGCGCTGTACGAAGCCCTGGAAGACGCTCTGAGACGCATGGGCATCTTGAGCGCTTACGCCTGCGTGGCGTGTCCCAATCCTGACGACGAGCATCTCACCGACGCCAGCTCGCGCTTTCACGAGCGGATGGGCTATGCGAAGGTCGGCGAGTTTGCCGACTGCGGCAACAAGTTCGGGCGATGGTACGACATCGCGTGGATGAAGAAGGACCTAGGGCCTCGCAAGTTCGACCCGAAACCGGTCACGCCCTTGATGGCGCAAACCGACATCGTGCTAGGAGATCGCATCCGGGGTTGGGTGCCTGTCACGGGTCGCGAAGACGTCTGCGTACACTTCGCGCTTCCCATACCAAAAGCCTAATCGGTGATGCAGGATCCTGTGGCGTCAATAATCTCATTTTTAAGGACGAAAAACTGGAAATTTTCTCATTTTTAAGGACGAAAAATTGAGTATATCCACACTTTTCAGGACGAAGCATGATTGGAACAGCAAGATCCGGCCTGCATGGAAGTGGCTTCTTGAGGCCTGAAGTCCACTCCGCAGATGGCCGTTGCCACATAAGTCCACTATCATTCTCGAAGGCAGTATAGAAAGAAGAGGGGCTATGTCGTTAGAGAGGGCAAAGAAGTATCTCGCCGAATACGGGCGTGACGGAGATGTCTTGGAATTCGAGACCTCGAGCGCCACAGTGGAGCTTGCCGCCCGGGCGGTCGGTTGCGAGCCCGAGCGCATAGCCAAGACGCTTTCGTTTACCGTGGGCGATCGGGTGGCGCTCGTGGTGTGCGCCGGAGACACGCGCATAGCGAATCCGAAGTTCAAGACGCGCTTCGGGTGCAAGGCGAAGATGCTGTCTGCCGACGAGGCGGAGAAACGCATCGGCCATGCCGTCGGTGGCGTGTGCCCCTTTGGCGTGAAAGACGAGTGCGATGTCTATCTCGACGAGTCCCTGCGCAGGTTCGACATGGTCTATCCGGCGTGCGGAAGTTCCAACAGCGCCATCGCGTTGACGCCCGATGAGCTGGCGGCGATTGTTCCCAAAAGCGAGTGGGTGGACGTCTGCAAGCTGCCGGAGTGAGGCACCCCGCCTGTTTCGATTGGACTTTCCCGCGCGGCAGTAGGCTAGCCTACGGCTATAGTGTGTGCGTACCAAGACGAAGGCGGCCGCGTGAAAAAGCAAAAAGAGAGCATCTGGAGCTTCCCCTACATCGCGTTGATGGTGGTGAACCTCTTCCAGTCCATGGCCGCGTTCATGGCCAACACCACGCTTCCGGTGTATGCCGATGCGCTGGGAGCATCTCCTTCCGTGGTAGGCATAGTGGTGAGCTCGTTTTCCGTGACGGCATTGCTCATCAGGCCCTTTGCGGGCCCTGCGTTCGACAGCTTCTCGCGCAAGCGTCTGCTCATGGCATCGCAATGCATCATATGCGCCTGCATGTTCCTCTACGGTGTGGTGGATTCCCTGCAGGGGCTTGTCATCGTCAGGCTCGTGCACGGCATTGGGATTGGCTGCAGTGGCCCGCTTGCCATGTCGCTCGTATCGGAGTTCCTTCCGGAATCGAGGTTTGCGAGCGGAATAAGCATCTATGCCCTGGCGCAGTCGTTCGCGCAGGTGGTCGGTCCGGCAGCGGGATTGTACCTGGTGAATGCCATCGGCTTTTCGCCATCCTATTTCCTCGCCGCGGGTTGCCTTCTGGTGGCCATTTGCGGTGTCGGGCTCATACGGGAGCCGTATCGGGAGCGCTTGCGCTACGAGCTGAAACTTGATCGCATGTTCGCGCCGGAGGCAGTGGGAAAGGGGGTCGCCCTGATGCTGCTCGCGACCTCGTTTTCGTGCATGGGCGCTTACGTCGTACTGTATGGCTACTCCGTGGGAGTTTCCCAGATGGGGGTCTTCTTCATCGTGTACGCCTTCTGCCTGCTGGGGACGCGCCCCCTATTCGGAAGCATGGCTGACAGGTTTGGTGCGCCGCGCATGCTCGCCGTCGGTATCGCGTTCTTTGCGGCGTCCTACGTTGCGCTTGCCGTCGCGGACAATCTGGTGGCGTTCATCATCGCCGCGATTTTAGGCTCGGCCGGATTCGGATGCTGCGGTCCGCTGCTCCAATCCGCCGCGTTGGCCTCCGTGCCCCCATCTCGCCGCGGCGCCGCAAGCAATACCGCCTTCACGGGGCTCGACCTAGGAATGCTCATCGGTCCCATCATCGGGGGCATGGTCATAGAGGCTGCAACGCCGATTCTCGGCAGCCAGCCCGAGGCGTATTCGCTCATGTGGCTGGCGATGCTCGTGCCCGCCGTAGGGGCCTCCCTCATCGTCCTGCGTTGGAATCTGCAGCGCCGGCAGAATATGACATAGTCGCATTATTGGCCGGTATCCCGCATATCGGCCATTTTTGTGCGTCGCGGCGAATCCTAGACTAGTCAGAAAAGCAAAACGCGGTATTGCGGCCCTTTCGGCCAGGCAAGAGGAAAGGCCCGGATTATGAGACCAATGGACTTTGCAAAGCGCACGGCGGCCAACAAGCTCGTCGACTACCTCTGCGCAGACCCCGAAAACAACATGAGCAAGGTGATGGACAAGATCAACGCCATTTGCCCCGACGCTCTGTTTCCCGCGCAGCGCGAGGCGTTCACGAAGGTCATGTCCGATCCCGACAACAACATGTACCAGCTCATGATGCGGATCATGAACCTCAACCCCGCGGTCCGCAACGACATGATCAAGACCGTCCTGGTCGAGTCCAACCTCATAGCGTGGGGCATACAGGAAAAGATGCGCGAGAAGTACCGCTGCAACATCCCCTGGGCCATCCTGCTCGATCCCACGAGCGCCTGCAACCTGCACTGCACGGGCTGCTGGGCTGCGGAGTACGGTCACAAGCTCAACCTGAGCTATGACGAGATCGACTCCATCATCTGCCAGGGCAAGGAGCTTGGCGTCCACATCTACATCTACACGGGCGGCGAGCCGCTGGTGCGCAAGCACGACCTCATCAAGCTCTGTGAGGCGCATCCGGATTGCGCGTTTCTATGCTTCACCAACGCCACGCTCATCGACGAGGAGTTCTGTCAGGAGATGATTCGCGTCAAGAACTTTATCCCGGCCATCTCGGCCGAGGGCGACGAGGCCGCCACCGATGGGCGCAGGGGCGAGGGTACCTACGCCAAGGTGGAAGCTGCCATGGATTTGCTGAACAGCCATGGGCTGCCCTTTGGCGTTTCCATTTGCTACACCCACGACAACGCGCCTTCCGTGGCAAGCGACGAGTACTTCGACTGGCTCATCGAGAAGGGCGCGTTGTTCGCTTGGATCTTCACCTACATGCCTGTGGGCAAAGACGCTCCTACCTCCCTCATGCCCATGCCCGAAGACCGCGAGCGCCTCTACCGCTTCAACCGCCGTATTCGCGAGGCCAAGCCCATCCTCACCCTAGACTTCCAGCACGATGGCGAGTTTGTGGGCGGTTGCATCGCCGGTGGCAGGCGCTACCTGCACATCAATGCTGCCGGTGACGTCGAACCCTGCGTGTTCATCCACTATTCGAATGCCAACGTCCGTGAGATGTCCCTACTTGACTGCCTGCGCTCGCCCATCTTCATGGCCTATTACGAGGGGCAGCCCTTTAACGACAATCTGCTGCGGCCGTGTCCGATGCTCGAGAATCCCGAGTGCATCGAGCACATGGTCGAGGAGACGGGAGCCCACTGCACCGATTTGCAGGCGACCGAAAGCGCTCACGACCTTGCGGAGAAATGCCGACCCGCGGCACGCGAGTGGGCGCCGGTGGCAGAAAGGCTCTGGACCGACCCGGACGATCCGCGTGCCGAGCTGCGCAACCGCACCTGCAGCGGCCTGGCCGATAGCGACCTGGAACGCATGAAGCGCCAAGGGCGCACGATGCACGGTGCCTTCGATCCCGAGCGCGACAAGGACTCCATCTTCGCGACAAAATAACGGCTGATACAGCGCGCGTCCGTTGCCTATCGTCACGCATTTGTAACGCCCATCAGGGCTGTGTGCGTGCTATTCTTCCCGTTAATTGGCTGCACAGGCTAATTAAATAGCCGATGCATCCATGGTCCGTCGATGGGGAGAGTCATGCCGAGACCCCACTACAAAAAGGGCGATGATACCGCCCGTGACAAGTTGGAAGCGGCGTTTTGGGATGCGCTTGCCGAAGGATCCTACGAGGGCATAAGCGTGGTGGGGCTGTGCCGTTCGGCTGGCGTGAACAAGAACACCTTCTACTACCACTTCGATAACATCGACGAGCTGGCCCGTGCGGCGGCGGAGTCCCTCGTCGAGACGCAGTTCATCTACACGGTCATCGAGGCGATCAGGGGAGGTGCCCAGCTTCCCGACTACCTCTCGAAGAGCGAGTTCTCGACGCGATTGGATCGGGTGTGTCTCCTGGCCGATGACAGGGCTCCTTCCCAACTGCGCCGCATGCTACATGACGCCATCCTGAGGATGTGGAGTGCCAAGTTGGGCATTGACGTGGACGGGCTCGATCTTCGAGACCGCACGTCCCTGGAGTTCGTCATCGGCGGATTTCTGGGAATCTTCGCATACAGGAGCCGCGAGAGCGGGAGTTTCGACCTGAAGGACATCTGGGGCGCGGATTACCTGTATCACGCGTTCGATATCGTGAACAAGTTGGTGGAGGATAGCCAGCAGCCGTAGGCGAGAGGCGGCGATGAAGAATGCCCATTCTCCTGATTCCAACGTGTACGTGTCAGAGCCTATGATATCAATCCCAATACGTCGGTTTGCGTGAGGTCCGTTAGCCAAAATCTTAAGTCAGCAGCTTGCCGCCTCTCCCAAATAGGTCGACACGGCATATGTGACAGGGGTCAGGCCCCTGTCACATACCTGTGAGCTACTTCGAATTGCCACTCGCCTCCGTCGCGCGCTTGCGGTTGCGCCAGGCGAGTACCGCGAACACGATGGCTGCGAGAATCGCGATGCCGGCTAGCGTGCCCACGACGGCAATCGTTCTGTCGCCCGTATCGACGAGCGTCATGGTCTTCTCGACGCCGGTCGTGTAGGCGTTGATGGTCTCTTCAGCGTCCTTCTTGTTCGTGGGGTTGTCGAGCATATCGTCCGTAATGTCGACGGTCTCGTCATCTCCGGCCTCTCCGTTGCCGGGGGCATCGGTTCCGTCCCCGACAAAGTCTTCCACGATGACGTCGTCGGGTAGCGTCGTGATGAGGTCATCGTGATCGAAGATCTGGTCGGGAATCTCCACGGCATCTGGCAGCGTGGTGATTTGGTCGTCGTAGTCGAAGATGTCGTCGGGGATTTCGACGCCATCGGGTAACGTCGCCGAGGTGGGCGTGTAGAGCACGTTTATGACGTTGTTGTCCGGGTCGGTGCCCAGGCGAATCTGGGTCGGATACGTGTCGATGACGTAGGTATCGTCAATCTTGTACTCGTAAGCATCTCCAACAATGAGCTTGTCGAAACGCTGGTTGGTGAAAGTCTCCGATCCGAGCTTGGTGAATTCGACATCCTGGGGTGCAAGGGCGCCACTCCATGAATCGGCGGTCAGGTCCGCCCCGGTCATGAGGTAGTAGTTGACCGTATACTCGGAATTCCATAGCCGTACGTAGTTGAGCGTGTAGACGTTTTGGCTCGGATCGCGCGACACGACCATCCTATTGGGCCATCCATCCCAGAAGAAGTAGCCAGGAATGTCCACGACATAGCTCCAGGCGGTCAGCTCCTGTCCTTCGTGAAAGCCCGACAGGGTGCGCGTTCCCATGAGGCGAAGGCCATTCTCGTCTTTGGGCACGTCTGGGTCATCGAACATGACCATTTCGTAGTAGTTGAGTGTGATGGAGCAATCATCGGCAGGAGACAGCTCCGTATCCCCGCCATCTGACAGGTTCTGCGCCTGCATGGTCGACGCGGGAACCTCGATTTCGTTTCCCTGCGTGTCTATAACGGTTCTCGTGTTGCCATTGGCAAAGGCGCTGAAGGCGCAGTATGCGCTGAGGGTGATGCCGATGCAAAGCAGGATGATTGCAGCGCTCAGGGCAAGCCTGAAGGAACGCATGGAAGCTGAGCCGGAAGCAAGCGTTTTCATGGCAAACGCCTCCTTAAATGCAATTGATATTCGTGTCAATAATAATACAGCGTTTATCCGGTTTACGGCTCTTAATTATCGGTAAATTTTCAAAAAGACACAGAACAAGACAAAACACGCTGGGGTACTTTTGTCTCATTTTCCTGTTGACAGCTGTATATAGGTGTGTATATAGTGTGCATATAGGGTATATACACTAGTGAATCGACGGGGACGCCCGTGATTCACGCGACGAGGATGCGACGGCCTCCTCGTGAAAAGAGGAATGTTGGAAATAATCGTATCGAACTCGAGCGCGTCCCCCATCTATGAGCAGATCGCGCAGCAGATCAAGGATGCGATATTGACGGGCGATCTTGCCGAAGGCGAGTTGCTCCCGAGCATACGCACTCTGGCAAACGACCTGCGCATCAGCGTCATAACCACAAAGCGAGCCTACGCCGAACTCGAGGCTGCCGGTTTCGTGAACACGGTTCAGGGCAAGGGCACCTTCGTCTCTGGTGGAAACATCGAGCTACTGCGCGAGGAGCAACTGCGAAACGTCGAGCAACTACTTTCGCAGGCAACGGAGCTGGCAAAGTCCGCTGGCGTAGATGCTCGCGAGCTGCACGAGATGCTCGATTTGCTGATGGAGGACTAGCGGCGAGCTACAAGGAGCATCATGGAAGACATGATTCGCATACAGGGGCTTGCCAAGCATTATGACGGCTTTACCCTCGAAAACATCGGATTCTCCGTTCCCGCAGGTTCCGTCGTGGGTCTTATCGGCTCGAATGGAGCCGGCAAGACCACCACGCTCAAGATCATCCTCGGTCTTACGACGGCAGATGGAGGAGACGTACGGCTTTTGGGCTGCGACCCCCGTGGCGGCAAGGACATCGACAAGATCAAGGCGCGTGTCGGTATCGTTCTGGACACCTGCGCCTTTCCCGACGTGAGCAAGGTGGCAGATGTCGGCACCCTCGGACGTGCCGCCTACGCGACTTGGGACGACAGGCGCTTCAAGTCGCTTTGCGACGAATTTGGCCTTGAGCCGCGTAAGACGGTGAAGGACCTTTCCCGCGGCATGGGCATGAAGCTCACTCTCGCTTTCGCGCTTTCCCACGACCCGGAGCTGCTCGTTCTCGACGAGGCGACGGCGGGGCTTGACCCCATGGCCCGTGACGAGGTGCTCGATATATTGCGGCGCTTCATGGAAGACGAGAACCACGCCATACTCATCTCCACGCACATCACGAGCGACCTTGAGAAGATCGCTGATGAGGTGATTTGCATCGAGGACGGTCATATGGTGTTCGACTTGCCAAAAGACGCCATCTGCGATGAAGCGGGCATCGCGCATTGTCGCATCGCGGACCTGGAGGGGCTCGTGCAAGACGGGCGTATTTCAGACAGCTCGCTCGCGTTGCAGCGCGGCATGAGCACGGACGTCCTCGTGCCCGATCGCTTCGCCTTCGCGCGTGACTATCCCGGGATTCCGGTCGACCGTGCGACCATCGAGGACTACATGACGCTCGCGCTCAAGGGCGAGCCGCTAAAGGAGGTGCAGTGATGAAAGCCATGATCTTCTCCGATCTCATCACGTCAAAGAACTCGATTCTCACGCTTCTGGGTGTGACGGTGCTCATCGCCATCTTCATAGCCATACCCACGGGCACGCTCTATGGCGCCATTGGCGCGTGTGCCGCCATGATTCCCTTCATGTACCTGTTCAGCATTTCGGCCTACGACGAGATGAACGGCTGGGAGCGGTTTCGGCTGACGTTGCCCATCAGCCGACGCCAGGTGGCGTACGGGCGTTATGCAAGCATGCTCATCGTCTGCGTCTGCTCGCTTGTGATCGCGATTGCGCTGGGCTTGCTCATCGGCCTGGTTGTCGATGCGCTGCCCGGGGGCATTGTTCCCGAGGGACTGCGTCTGTCGAATGCCGGAGTCGGGGAGGTTATCGGTGTGGCACTGCTCACGCAGGTGGTCATCCTGCTTGTCGCGACATTGACGTTGCCCTTCATCTTGCGCTACGGAATGACGAAGGCGACGCGCATTGCTCCAATGGTCCTGATCTTCGCGATTTCGGGGCTAGCCGTCCTTCTCGGCAACACGCCGATCGTCGGCGAGCTGGAGGTCTTCCTAGGCGGCATGGGACAGCTGCAGACGGCTCTTCTTGGCGTGGGCGCTGTCGTCATCGTGCTTGTGCTTTACGCGGCAAGCGCTCTTATCGCCGCGCGTTTCTACGAACATCGCGAGTTCTAGCTAATGTGACAGGTGGACAGGTCATTTGTCCCACTTCCAAGGCGCGAATCCAGAAGCTGTACAATGGTAGAACGTAATTCCGACGGAAGGATTAGCATGGATCGCTTGAAGGATAAGGTAGCCATTGTCACTGGATCGACGAGCGGAATCGGCAAGGGCATCGCGAAGTTGTTTGCTGCCGAGGGCGCGAAAGTCGTCGTTTGCGGTCGCCGTGAAGAGCGAGGCGCCGCCATCGTGAAAGAGATCGAGGCTGCAGGCGGCACTGCCATGTTCCACTTCCTCGACGTGACGAAGCCCGAGACCGTCGATGCGCTTCTCGCTGACACGGAAGCCGCCTGGGGAAAGATTGACGCAATTGTCAACAATGCCGCTGGCATGGCGCTCAAGGATGGCCGCGTTGACGAGATATCCCTGGAAGATTGGGATGCCGTTTTCGCGAGCGACATCCGCAGCACCTTCTACTGCATCAAGACCGCCCTGCCGTATCTCAAGCGCAACGGCGGTGGCTCCATCGTCAACATCGGGTCCATGGCAGCCTGCGGTGGCGATCTGGGATCGACCGCCTATGCGTGCGCGAAAGCCGGTGTCGACATGCTCACGCAATACACCGCGCTCCAGTATGGCAAGGAGAACATTCGCTGCAACTGCGTGCGCCCGGGTCTCATCATCACCGAGGAGAACGCCGAGAGGGTGCCCGATGCACTCAAGGACATCTTCCTGGACAACATCGAGGTCACGCGCTACGGATCTCCCGAGGATATTGCGGCGATGTGCGTCTACCTTGCATCGGATGAGAGCGAGTACTTCACCGGTCAGGTCGTCACCGTTGACGGCGGCCTGAACTCGCATGTGCCCACGGTCGCGCAGTTCCGTGCCCTCGCCTCACGCACTTGGTAGGCATATTAAGAATCTAGGGACGTGACGATCCGGGAGGGACCCATGAAGCGCGATTACCCCAATCTCTGCAAACCCCTCAAGGTGGGCAACCTGACATTTCGCAACCGCATGGTATCGGCTCCCATGGGTGCCACCGACATCACGGCCGAGGGTACGCCCGGCTTGCGCACCCAGGGCTTCTACGAGGCCCGCGCCAAGGGTGGTGCCGCCGCGGTCACCGTGAGCGAGCTCGTGGTCCATCCCGAGACCGACGGCTCGCAGATGCTGCACCTTTCGCTTGCCACGCCCGGGCAGCTCGGTGCGTTTGCCTACGTCGCCGACGCCATCAAGCGTCACGGCGCCATCGCCTCCATCGAGCTGTCGCATTCTGGCCAGTACGCGGGCACCTACATGGTGGACAAGAAGAAGAAGGCCGACCTGTGCCAGTGGGGGCCGAGCGATGGCGTGCGTCCTGACGGGCTCCCCGTGCGAGCGCTTTCCGTCGAGCAAATCGAGGACATCGTCGCCGCCTACGCCACCGCCGCCGTGCTGGCGCGCCGCGCGGGCTTCCAGATGTGCATGGTCCACGCGGGGCACGGTTGGCTTATCAACCAGTTCCTCTCGCCGTACTTCAACAAGCGCACCGACGAGTACGGCGGCTCCCTCGAAAACCGCCTGCGCTTCGCCCGCCAGATACTCACCGCGATTCGCGAGGCCACAGGCCCCGGCTTTCCCATCGAGCTGCGCATGAGCGGCTCGGAACTCTTCGACGGCGGCTACGACATCGAGGAGGGCTGCCGCATCGCCCAAGGCCTCGAGGATCTCGTCGACCTCATCCACGTGTCGGCCGGCTCCTACCAGTTTGGCTTCTCGATCACCCATCCGTCGATGTTCCGCGAGCATGGCTGCAATGTGCCGCTGGCCGCGCAGATCAAGCAGCACGTGTCTGTGCCGGTCATCGCCATCGGTGGCTTGTCCGATCCCGCGCAGATGGAGCAAATCGTCGCCGGCGGTCAGGCCGATGCCGTCGCCATGGCCCGTGCGCTACTAGCCGACCCCGAGCTTCCCAACAAGGTCATGGCCAACCGGGGCGATGAGGTCGTGAAGTGTCTGCGCTGCTTCGTCTGCATGGCCGAGCGTCCCGTGACCCAGACGCGCCGCTGCGCCGTGAATCCGCTCATCGGTCGCGAGTTCGAGGGGCTGACCGTGACGCCCAGCGCCCGGCCCAAGCACGTGCTCGTGGCCGGTGGTGGTATAGCCGGCATGAAGGCGGCTCACACCGCGGCGCTGCGCGGTCATGACGTGACGCTCTGCGAGGCGAGTGACGAGCTCGGCGGCATCCTGCGCACCGAGGCGGCGCTCCCCTTCAAGTACGACATGTATGAGCTGGGACGCACCTATGCGCACCTGTGCCGCGAGGCCGGCGTCGACATTCGGCTCGAGACACCCGTGACCGCTGCGCTGTGCGAAGAGCTCGAACCCGATGCGCTCATCATCGCCGTGGGCTCCGAGCCCATCAAGCTACCCTTCCCCGTGGCCGAGGACGCCCGCGTGATTTCCATCGACGAGCTCTACCTGGACGGTGTCGAGCCAGGGCCGGAAGTCGCCGTCATCGGCGGCGGCCCGTCCGGCCTCTCCTGCGCCTATTATCTCGCCGTAAAGGGCTACCCCGTCACGGTGTTCGAGAAGGGCGACAAGGTCGGCGGCATGCTGACCCGCATCCCCCCGTCCTTCCGCCTTGAGAAGGACGTTGTCGAGGCCGAGATCGAGGTCCTGCGTGACCTGGGCGTCGAGTTCCGCTGCGGCGTGGACGTGGGCAAGGACGTCACCATCGCCGCTACGGGTCTTATGGTCCAGCGCGCGCTGGCCGCGTCGGAGCTGCTCTCCGGCGAGGGCGAGGGCGTGGTGTTCAAGTTCCGCCTGCTCGAGCTCTGGGGCGAGCTCATGGAGTACCTGGGTCTCGACTGAGCTCCTCCGTCCTGACGGAAAATATGGTGTGCGGCATGTCCATGCCGTAATAGTGCTTCATAAGCGCGCCGCGCGGTGTCATGCCGTTGCGGCGCGCCACGTTTTCGGAGGCTGCGTTGCCCACGCGGATGATCGAGAACACCTCCGGCACGCCGAGCTTCTCAAAGGCGTAGTCCCGGCAGGCAATGGCCGCCTCCGAGGCATAGCCCCTGTGCCAGAAGTCCCGGCGGAAGATGTAGCCCACCTCGACCACCTCGCCGAATTCGTCCGCGTTCT
>OGPU01000448.1_pt1 | contig 47220 bp, 36 predicted proteins | sample 1552991 | NCBI WGS metagenome assembly OGPU01 (sample SAMEA2580296, study PRJEB22360) | human gut metagenome | biome: human gut; feature: human-associated habitat; material: faeces | place: Denmark | collected 2008/2010 | reverse complement strand
TCGAGCAGAAAGACTGCACGCCTGAACAGGCAGCGGTTACGGAATGCAACTCCGGTTTCTATTGCTTCGACATCGAAACCCTGTTTGCTGCGCTGGAAGAAGTTTCCACCGACAATGCGCAGGGCGAATACTATCTTACCGACGTTTTGGGCATTGCCCGCAACCAGGGCAAGCGCGTTCTGGGTTTGAAAGCCGAAGACGCATCCGAATGCCTGGGCGTTAATTCCCGCCGCCAGCTTGCGGAAGCCACCAAGGTGCTGCAGCAGCGCATCAATGGCATGCATATGGACAACGGCGTAGCCATCATGGATCCCGCCACCACGTGGATCGGCCCTGACGTAACCATCGAGCCCGATGTTGAGATTTTGCCCATGACCTTCCTTATGGGTACTACCTCCATTGCCACTGGCAGTGTTGTTGGCCCCAATTCCCGCCTTACCGACACTACGGTGGGGGCTAATTGCCAGGTCGAAGAAACCGTGGCTATCGAAACCGTTCTTGACGCTGATGTTACGTGCGGTCCTCGTGCATATTTGCGTCCTGGTACGCACATGTGCGAAGGCTCCAAGGCGGGCACGCACGTGGAAATCAAGAAATCTACCATCGGCAAGGGCAGCAAGGTGCCGCACTTGAGCTACATCGGCGACACCACTATGGGTGAAGGCGTTAACATTGGCGCCGGCAGCATCACCTGCAACTACGATGGCGAAAAGAAATGGCCTACCACCATCGGCGACAACTGCTTTGTTGGCAGTGACGTAATGATGGTTGCTCCGGTAACGCTGGGGGAAAACTCCCTTATCGGAGCTGGATCTGTTATCACCAAAGACGTATCTGCGGGGGCCCTTGGTTTGGGCCGTGCCCGCCAAACGGAAATTGAGCATTGGAACGAGAGGAAGAAGAACTAATGAGCAACATGACCAAGACCATGGCGGTATTCGCCGGGTCAACCTGTCCCGAGCTGGCTGAGGATATTGCCACTGCGCTGGGCACCACGCTCGGCAACGTGAAGCTCGAGAAGTTCTCGAACGGCGAAATTTACGCACGTTATCTTGAGAGCGTTCGTGGCGCAGACGTTTTCATCGTACAGTCCACTTCCACGCCTAACGTTAACGAAGCGGTAATGGAGCTGCTTATTATGGCCGATGCGGCAAAGCGCGCTTCTGCTCGTACCGTTAACGCCGTTGTTCCTTGCTATGGCTATGCTCGTCAGGACCGCAAGGCTGCTGCACGTGAGCCTATTACGGCTAAGCTGGTTGCCAACATCATGACTGCTGCTGGCATTGACCGCACCATTACCATCGACCTGCATCAGGGCCAGATCCAGGGCTTCTTCGATACCCCGGTTGATCACCTTACGGCGCTGCCTATCTTTGCCGATTACTTCCGCAAGAAGAATATCGACACCGAAAAGCTCTGCGTAGTAAGCCCCGACGTTGGCCGCGCTAAGGCTGCAAAGAAGCTTTCCGACATGCTTCACTCCGACCTGGCTATCATGCACAAGGGCCGTCCTGGTCATAACAAGGCAGAAATCACCGCTCTTATCGGCGACGTTAATGGCAAGATCTGTATCGTTAACGACGACATGATTGATACCGCTGGTACCCTGTGTGCTGCTGTTGCCACATTGAAGCAGAAGGGCGCTGAAAAGGTATACGTATGCGCTACGCATCCTATTTTCAGCGGTCCTGCTTACGAGCGCATTGAAAACTCCCAGATCGACGAGCTGGTAGTTTGCAACACCGTTGCTGTTCCTCAGGAAAAGCAGACTGGCAAGATCAACGTTATTTCCGTTGCTCCGCTTTTGGCCCGTGCCATCAACAACGTATACGACAACAAGTCGGTTGCTTCGCTGTTCGACCCAGAGTTTGCCCTGTAAGGCATGCGCGTAGTAGTTGGCCTGGGCAACCCAGGGGAAGAATACGCGCATACGCGCCATAACGCGGGCTTTGAGGTGGTAGACCTTTTGGCCAGTGAATGGGGTGTAACCTACTGGAAGAACACGTGCGGTGCTTTGGTGGGCGAAGGCAAACTGCGCCATTCCGATGGCAGCGTGGAAAAGGTAATTTTGGCGAAGCCCCAGAGCTTCATGAACCTTTCCGGTGGGCCTACGTCGAAGCTGTGCAAGGAATACGATTGCCCGGTTGAGGAGCTTATTGTTATCCACGATGAGCTTGATATCGACCCAGGCACCGTGAAGGTGAAGAAGGGCGGTGGGCATGCAGGCCATAACGGCTTGAAGTCCATCATCGAAAAGTGCGGTTCGCGCGATTTTTTGCGTGTGCGCACCGGCATCGGCCGCCCTCCTGGAAGGATGAGCGTGGTAGATTTCGTGCTTGGCACCCCGAAAAAGGATGCAAAGGACGATTTCGACCAGGCATGCCAGCGTGCCGCCGAAGCAGTTGAATCGCTGCTGGAAAAGGGCCTGGCAAGAACACAGGATGTGTTCAATCAGCATTAACAAAGATCCCGATCGCAAATAGCGGTCGGGATCTTTTTTTGTTGGTGGGGTGCTGGAGGTCAAAGTGGCGGCGGGCTGGGGTTTCAGCTGAGGCGCGGGGGTATTGGCGCTGGGTTGGAGCGTATTCGGAGTATCAGCAAAAGAGGCGTTGTGTGGGAAATCTGATGTACACCCAAAACGTTTGAATGGATTATGCTCCAAACGGGTGGTGCAAAGCGCTTTCGCGTAAGGGTGAATGTGTATTTGAGCTGCTCGAACGCTGTTCGATGCGAATCATTGATTTAGGGTGTTCGCACGGCGGAAACCCATTTCCTCTTACCGTTTTAGCTGGCAGCTAGGGCGCATCGAGTGGCGCATGGGGTAGGATAAGGAAAAGAAAAAGAGCCTATGAAAAGGCTCTTTGCTGAGTCAATCGAATTCCCCCTACGGGGTGATGCTCCCGAAAGAGCAGCATTTTTGGCTTAGCCGTATTTTGACTCACAGTGTCGATGTAACTGGTAATCGACAAGGCGAGTTTAGCACAGCGCGAAGGAGCTAGACAACATGAACCCGAGAAATTACCCTGGGTCGTTCAATATTGGTCTTGACCTTGGTCCCGCGTCGGCTGGCTGGTCGGTAGTGGACAGTGAGGGAAAACTCTTTCATTTCAAGAAAAAACCAACATGGGGAAGTCGTTTGTTTGATAGTGCGCAGACTGCCTCGGAGGCACGTATGCATCGCGGTCAGCGTCGACGTTATGTGCGTCGCCGTTGGCGCCTCAACTTGTTGCAGGCACTGTTTACTGAGGAGATGGAAAAGGTTGACCCTGGGTTCTTTATGAGGCTCAACCATTCCCGAACCGTTGAGGGCGATCCTATCTTCACCAAGGACTTTACCAAGAAGGACTATTACAAGCGTTTTCCTACCATCTATCACTTGCGTGCGCACCTTATGGAAACCGACGATCCGGCCGATCTCCGTTTGGTTTACTTGGCTATTCATAACATCGTTAAGCACCGTGGCAACTTCCTGCGTCAGGAGGAAAAGCTTACGGCAAAAATCGCAAACACCTCGGAAGCACTTGGAAAGCTTTCTGTCTCGCTAAAGGAATGGTGCGATTCGAGGGGATATAGTGTCGGAAAGGTTGATGAGGAAGCAATCGCGGCAGTTTTAGCAGACGAACGCATATCGCGTTCTCAAAAAGCAAAGAATGTGACATTGCTTATCTCCGTTGATACAGGCGACAGTAAGGCAAACGCGAAGCTCGCTAAGGCGTTGGCGAATGCTATCGTGGGTCTCCAAGCTGAGTTCAAAGACCTATTTGGCGATTTTGAGTGTGAAGCAACCAAGCTCAATCTTTCTGAAGAGGAGAAGCTCGAAGCGCTTCAGGCGGCGTGTCCCGATGATAGCGCGGAGCTGCTTGAAGCTGTATGTGGTGCGTATTCTGCGTATGTGCTCCAGGGTTTGCTTTCATATGCGGAGGGGCAGACCATTTCGCATAATATGATAAAAAAGTACGATTGCTACGCGGAAGATCTGGAGTGCCTTAAAGCCTTGGTTCGCGACTATTTGCCGAAGACGAAGGGCGATGACGGACTCAAGCCATTTGACCGGTTTTTTCGTGGCGTCACTTATCATGATTTGGATAAGAGTGATCCCTCGCGCGACTACGATGCGTCAAAAGCCAAAGGCTATACCGCCTATAACTTGCATAAACTTTCGTACGACGAATTCAGAAAAGAAGTTGAAAAGCTGCTAAAGGGCACAGGTGCTCAGGACGATGAGCGCTATATCACCATGATGGATGCGTTTGAGAAGCAGCGTTTCTTGCGTCGCTTGAAGACGAGTGATAACGGGGCAATCTACTATCAGCTGCACTTGGAAGAGTTGCAGGCGATTCTTGAAAATCAAGGTCGTTTCTATCCCTTCCTTAAACAAGAGGCAAACAAGATAGAAAGCCTGGTTACCTTCCGGATCCCCTACTACGTGGGTCCGCTTACGTCTAAAAACGCTGCAAAGGATGCTCATAACAAGAACCGTTTTCAGTGGTCGGAGCGCAAGCCGGGTATGGAGGATGCGATTATCACGCCGTGGAACTGGGAAAGCGTTATCGATAAGAATCGGAGCGCGGAGAACTTTATTATGCGCATGACGGGGGATTGCACATACTTGGCGGGCGAGAAAGTACTGCCCAGGCATTCCTTGCTCTACGAGGAGTTCTGCGTACTCAATGAGCTAAACGGCGTTCGTTTCACTAATGACGGCGATAATTGGCACCGCCTGGATTCCGAGCAGCGTGCAGGCATTATTCGCGATTTGTTCCATAAGAAACGCAGTGTGAAGTATGCAGACATTGCCGCCTGGCTTGTGCGGATGGGCTATCTTGAGAGAACTCCTCAGGTGCGCGGCGGACAGGGTGAAAGCGGCTTGGAATCAAAGATGAGCTCGTACCTCTTGTTTGCTAAGGATGTTTTCGGCGTTGACGAGCTTGATGAAGCGCTATTCCCTGCCATTGAGCAGATCATTTTGTGGAACACGCTGTTTGAAGATCGCTCGATTTTTGAAGAAAAGCTTCGCGATGAATTCGGGCCTAACGGCAACGGCATGCTCAATAACGAGCAGATAAAGAAATGCAAAAAGCGCCTTTCGGGGTGGGGTAGGCTTTCTGAAAAGTTCCTTACTGGAATCAGGGTCGTCACGCAGGGTGGTCGCCAGATGAGCATCATGAATGTGCTTCGCGAGGGTAGTCCGAATCCCGATCGCCGCCAGGGTGAAGCTTTGGTGATGATGGAGGTTCTTCATGACAACACCCTTGGCTTCCAGAAAAAGATCGACGAGGTAAACCGTGCGTACTATGCGCAAAATGCCAAAGCGATGGGCGTAAACGAACTTCCCGGCTCGCCTGGTATTCGCCGTAGCATTAACCAAGCTATTCGCATTGTTGACGAAATTGTAAAGATTGCTGGTCATGCGCCCGACAACATCTTTATTGAGGTCACGCGTGACGAAGATGAAAAGAAGAAGGGGAAGCGTACCGTCAAGCGCTGGGACCGCATAGAAGCGGCGCTCAATGCATTCAAGGCTGAGGGCGGCGACCTTGCGGTTATGAGCGATTTCAAGCGGCTTAAGAACACAGAAGCCGATTTGGACGAACGACTCACTTTGTATTTGCTGCAAAATGGCAAATGCCTGTATTCAGGCCGCGCTATCGACCTCGATGCGCTTATGACGGGATCGGGCGAGTATGAAGTCGACCACATTATTCCGCGTGCATATATTAAGGACGATAGCCTCGACAACAAGGCGTTGGTGTATCGTTCCGAAAATCAACGAAAAACCGATCAACTTTTGATTGACGAGAACGTTCGCCAAAAGATGGGCGAAACATGGAAGCAGCTTCATGACGCGAAAATGATTAGCGACAAGAAGTATAACAACCTGATGCGACTCACCGTTACCGAAGGAGCAATGAAGGGCTTTATTGCTCGCCAGCTGGTTGAGACAAGTCAGATAGTAAAGATGACAAAGGCGTTGCTTGAAGCGCGTTATGGCGATGCGGGGACGAGGATCGTCCCTGTTAAGGCAAGCATGTCCCACAACCTTCGTGAAGTGGCGGGCTTGGTTAAATGCCGTGAAGCCAATGATTTCCATCATGCTCATGACGCGTATCTGGCGTGCCGCATGGGTTTGTTTATCCAGAAGCGTTACCCAGGGATTTACGAGAACCCCATTGGTTATGCGCATGCCATGAAAAAGTATGTTCTTGAACAGTCGGAGCTGTTCAAGAAGACTCACCGGATGCCTGGATCTGCTGGCTTGATTGTAAACAGCTTTATGACGGCGGGGTTTGATCCCGAAACTGGCGAGATGTTCGAAGATGCCTGGGCTGGCAACGATGAAATCAAGCATTGTAAGAAAAAGCACTATGACGATGCATGGAATGCAGCTGCGGAGGTGGAGGGTATTCGTCGTGCACTCAACTACCGACAGTGTTATGTCTCGAGGATGCCTTACGAAGATTCGGGCAAGTTCTGGGACGCGAACCCGATTTCAAAGAGAAGCAATCCCAAGCTTGCGCTTAAAAACACCCTCGACCCTGCGTGCTTTGGCGGCTACAACACAAAGACAGCGGCGTATTTCTTTATATATGAGGTTACTGATAAAAAAGGTAAGACCGGGTTGCGAATAGCTCAGATGCCCATTTTCATGAAAGCTAAATGCGAGAGCGATAATGCCGCTTTTGAGAAATATTGCCAAGATCTGGAAAGCGAAAGTAGGGTTTCCTTTACTCGAATCGTTATCCCAAGGCTGTTGAAATGGCAACTCGTCGAAATCGATGGAAACCTTCTGCGCATTAATGCGGAAGAGGAGATGAAATCTGCGTCTCAGTTGGCATTTTCGCAAGAAGAGCTTGAAAGAATCCTACTTGTCTGTACAGACGGCTATCTTGACGCTGACGTTAATCGATCTGTCTATATGGCAATTGCGAAAGCGCTCGATAGGGCAAAATGCCCCATGTTGACGAATGATCTGGATCTTATAAGCAGATTCGATGCATTTTGCGGTCTTGCCGTGGCTGATCAGAAGGATTTATTAAAAAAGATTCTTCTTCTCTGTAGGGGAAATAAACAGTCCTCTCCAATTAATCTTTCGTCTGTTGGTGGAAAGAAGAAGGCAGGGTATCTCCGCCCAGCTCGTAGTAAAGTGCCCGATGGGATGGTGCTCATCGACCAATCCGTAACGGGTATGTTCGAGAGGAGAACCCGTGTCGGGGTTTAGAAACGTTGTTATATCTAGTCCCTGCAAGCTGCAGTATAAGGGCGGCTATATGGTTGTGCGCCGCGAGGACGACACTGCAAAAATCCATCTTTCTGAAGTGTCGTCTGTCGTCTTGCAATCTAATCAGGTGTTTGTGAGTGCCTATCTGCTTTCCGAATTGGCCAAAGCTAAGGTCACATTTGTCGTTTCGGACGAAAAGCGCGATCCCATCGGGCAGTATCTTCCGCTCTATGGCGCTCACAACACCAGCAAGCGCATTGCTGAGCAGATTGAATGGGGCGAGCCAGTAAAGAAACGTGTGTGGCAGCGCATCGTGCGCGATAAGATAACGCACCAGGCAGACGTACTGCATGCACGTGCGCGTGAGGAGCAAGGTGGCCTGTTGCGAAGGATTGTCCCTGAAGTGCGCTCGGGCGATACCACGAATCGTGAAGGCCACGCTGCCCGCGTGTATTTCAATGCGCTTTTTGGTTCGGGCTTTTCTCGGGACGACGATACGCCTCTCAACGCCGCCCTCAACTATGGCTATGCCATTATTTTGTCAAGCATCAATCGCGAGATTGCTGCGCGGGGCTATCTCACCCAGATTGGCATTTGCCACCGCAACGAGTTTAACCAGTTCAATCTGAGTTGTGATTTCATGGAGCCCTTTAGGCCGCTTGTCGACCGGGTTGTGTTCGATAATTTCACCGGTGATTTCACCAAAGGAACCAAGCTATTGCTAGTTGATGTCCTTAACCAGGGAATTGCGTATCGTGGCGGCACCTACCGTGTTGGTTCGGTTATTTCCCTCTATGTAGCCGATTGCTTTAAGGCCCTAGGTCGAAAACTATCGATCGATGAGATTGAGCCTTTTGGTGTTGTATGAACGCTAGTGAAAGGTCTAGATATATGCGGCTGCTGGTCCTTTTTGATTTGCCGGTTGATACGCCAGCGCAACGGAAAGCATATAGGCTATTTCGCAAATTTCTTCTGAAAGATGGCTATTTAATGCTTCAGGAATCGGTGTACGCAAAGTTGGTTGTTAATGATGGTGCTGCTGGCAATGCGGTCCAAAGGCTTCGTAAAAACCGTCCTCCTTCTGGCCTGGTTCAGGTTTTACGCGTGACAGAGGCTCAATTTTCAACGATGGAGTACATCGCGGGAAGCAGGGATGCTTATGACGAAGTGGATACGATGGAAGAGCTGTTGGTGCTATGAAATTAGTCTTTGCGGGTTTGGAGCATCCTGTCGAGTTGGCGGCAGGGGAGGTCGCGGTTCTGCAGGTTGAGAATTCGGCATTGTTTGCTCGCTTTGCGAATTCGTTGCAGTCGGAGTTGGGAAGCCAGGCATCCGAACCATATTCCCTATGGGATGGGGAAGAAGAAATTAAACCCGGCGATGCCTTGATGGTGGTTCCCGATGCTTTGAATCTGCCTTGGGGCAATAGGGCATTTTTGGCAGCTGTTGCCAAGAGAGTGGAACGCGAGTTCTTGGAAGACGAGGATTTGCGAATTCGAATTGAGTCTGCTCAGCGGGCAATTGAGGGGTATCTAAGCGGGTTGAGTTTAGGTTTTAACTCTGATTTGGGTTTTGGCATAGAATGGGACCTAAAGCGCTATCTCAAGTTTCTTGGGTTCGGTGCAGTGACGCAAGAAGACAAACCGTACCTTGATAATCTATTAAATTTTCTTTCATTTGCTCTTGACGCTGGTTGCAAGAAGGCAATCGTTTTCGTTAATCTCAAAACTTTTTTGACGGAAAAAGAGATTCAAATGCTATATGACCATGTTTTTTTCCTTAAAAGTAGCTTGTTGCTTTTGGAGAACAAGCCAGATTCCGCATCATATGAGCATGAACGAAAACTAACTGTTGACCTGCAATTTCTAGAGTATTGAAAGACACATGCAGTTAGATTGAACGTCTTGTCACAGTAGGGAATTTGCTTTAATGGTTTTGGAGCAGTGTCGATCTAACTGGTAATCAAACCCAATGTTACAAAAGTTCATAAGGTATCGCGTTTTGGAGCAGTGTCGATCTAACTGGTAATCAAACTGGCGCAAACCTCATTAAGGCTAAGGCGTAGTTTTGGAGCAGTGTCGATCTAACTGGTAATCAAACGTAGCTAAAAAGGTAGGTTTTAAGCTCCACGTTTTGGAGCAGTGTCGATCTAACTGGTAATCAAACGCTTATGTCAAGGGTTGCCCTACGGCGTCTGTTTTGGAGCAGTGTCGATCTAACTGGTAATCAAACGGCAATGACCGAGGGCGCAACCCTTTACCCGTTTTGGAGCAGTGTCGATCTAACTGGTAATCAAACTCGCCAACGCCAGAATTAACCGGATCGAGCGTTTTGGAGCAGTGTCGATCTAACTGGTAATCAAACGCCGATTCAACAAGGTACATATTTGGCCTAGTTTTGGAGCAGTGTCGATCTAACTGGTAATCAAACTTGCAGCGTCGTCTGCGCTGTAGCCAAGCGTTTTGGAGCAGTGTCGATCTAACTGGTAATCAAACAGGATCATCGCGGACGAGGGGCTGCCGGTGCGTTTTGGAGCAGTGTCGATCTAACTGGTAATCAAACTGATAGAGTCGAAACCGTCTGACCAATCCGTTTTGGAGCAGTGTCGATCTAACTGGTAATCAAACCGTCTTCCACACGATCCCGAACCCGACCTAGTTTTGGAGCAGTGTCGATCTAACTGGTAATCAAACGATTTAATCGGCGGGACGCTCTGAAGCGCCGTTTTGGAGCAGTGTCGATCTAACTGGTAATCAAGCGCGGCGGTGCCTTCAAGCTCCTGTGTCTGATCTTCCTGTTCCATGCATTTCCTCCTTTGCGCTGTGCAGCGCGTCTGCTTGTCCCATGCGGGGCGGTTTTAGATATGAACCAAGGCACCCGTGCGGGTGCCTTGGTTCAACTGGTGGATGGGGCGGGATTCGAACCCGCGGAGCTTTGCGGGGCTCACCCGGTTAGCAACCGGGCGCGATAAGCCGCTCTGCCACCCATCCATGTTTTTCGCTTTTGTTCGCCCCAAATCGGGCATAATGCGATTAAGCCGAAAAAGTATGGGTTCATAGCCCTAACAATGTTTCGGCTCTTTTTTATTTCTTGTAGAGAACGGCCTTGCCGTCTTTGACAACCAAGATTCTTCTTGCCCTCGGATCGTCGAGTTTTGGAGCAGTGTCGATCTAACTGGTGATCAAGTTTCCTGCAAGAAGGCTTAAGATTCGTTATGGCAAGAACGGCGCACGCTGTGCCTTATGTGGAAGGCGAAAAGTTGCAGCCGAAATCCCCGTTGAAGAGATCAAAACGATAACCGTGGTCGACTGATTGAACCGTTTTAGACTCCGTTTCGTGGAATCCATGCAAGGACGGGGTTTGTTTCCGTCTATAAGCCGTTTTCGGGGTTGATCGACTGAAGAAGCATCTTCTTTCATACAGCTGTGTAAGATTGTGGATAACCCAACGATGAAGCCCGCCGAGACACGCATTCCGTGCTTCCCGCGTACGCGGGGATGATTCTGGCCTAGTAGAAAGGTGTTGAAATGCCAGCATTAGTAACCGTTACCAAAACGGGGAACAGTGCCACAATCGTTCTTCCGTCAGAGCTGCGGAGGGCGAACGGTATCCATATTGGCGATCAGGTCGAGTTAGTTTCCCGTCCCGATGGGATTATCGAGTTGAGGAAGGTGAAGGAGGGGAAGGACGGGCAGCAAGCATTCATGGAAGCCCTTGATTTCTTCAAGTCGGTTGAATGCAATCCATGGTCAGGTGATTGCAGCAAGGAGTCCGACCGCGATCTGACGGGGGAGCGCTATGTCGATTAGCAATCGTTGATGGCTCGTTGACTTCAATGATCTGCCTGATATTGCATCGGACGCGAGAAAGGGGTTTCACGACATGCGATTCTTTTCTATGCTGCAGAAGGAAATAGCGATGTGAAACTCAATGATTCGGCTACCGCTTTTAAAGACATATAGCGCTCCTCGCATATGCGGGGATGATCCTTCGTTACCAAGAAGCTCGGTAATTACTGATACTCAGACTAAGGTGGCACCATGAAATGCGAGATAGCTAATATTGAAGAATTCCCGACAGATGAATATGGGATGCCGTTCTTTCCAAATGGCATGACCGAGGACGGAAACCTATATGTTCTCCCTGACGGTCGTTATCTACCGTGTGGTGTCTATACGACTCCAGACGGTGGCTCGCTCATCTACGAGCCAAGCGAACTTAGTTTTTTCGGTCAGATGCTAGAGCAGTTCAAATAAGCATGTCGATAGATTCTTCCAACAGCCGTCCACCAGGGCGGCTTTTTCATTTCGGAAAGCAGGTAACGAATGGGCGGACGAGGTAGCAGCAGCGCATCGGCAGCGTCTGGCGGCGCAGCAAAGGGCGAGAGACGGCCAGCGTCAACGCCGACAAACACAGGAAGCACCTTGCTGGCGAGCTTGGAACGAAGGTCACCAAGAACGACGAGTTCATGATGGAGACCGTGTTCCCAGGCATGAACTACAACAAGGTGCGGCGCTCCAAGTCCAGCACCTACGCATACGCCGACCGGGTGTCCAAGGATGGCGAGCGCATCAACGTCATGGTTTCAGCCGACGACATCAAGGTGCTCCCCGCATACGCGATGTGATCCCTGCGATTGAGGCGGCGGGACTCGAACCTGCGCGGGCGGTGCTCACGAGTTCTCGAGACACGCACGTCTTGTCCCTGTGGTGTAATCGCTTTGTACCCAGCGGGAGCCCAGGCAGCCTGAGCCAGAGTAGCCCGAGGGGGTACTTGTTATTCGATTCTTCTATCCGCTTGTCGTTCGTAGGGCGATCCTATCAGTGGATGGTCCATCAAGCAGTGTGGCATCTGCGGTGTTGAGTGGCATTGGGGATTCGCTATTTGCCGATAAGCTTTCGCTACGAAACTTCAGCTAGGAAACCTCGGGAAAGAATCGGGCTGCCAACTGGCGTTCGGTTTCCCTGCCACTGCTGTCGGCGTTAATGTTAATTGCTTCAGAATGCCACATGTCCATCGTAGGCGGGATTCTTTAAATCGAAGGGCCAGCGTTCCGATTTACCGCCTGCCGTGTTATACTGCCGAAGCCATCATCCCCATGTCGTGGCTATAAAAGGAAGCCTGAAAAAATGGCTTCCTTTTGTTCTTTCTGCGCTTGGTTTCCCCTGTTCCATGCAATACCCTGGGAATTATTCTGTACACCTGGAAATTGCAGATTCCGTATCGTTGGCGTTAATAAAACGAAGCATAAACGCACAACGGAAGGAAACGATAGCCATGGTTACCATCATTATTCTTGCCCTTTTGATATACGGCATTTTCCAGTTCACGAAGTACTTGATGGGCGCTACGGTAAATCATGCCCAATCGCATATTGCGGGAAGCTGGGGGTGGCAAAATCTCAACCCCGAGCCAGGCGAAGATCTTATCACCTTCACCAAGTCTGTTACGGCATTTGTGCTCGCTCTGCTTCTGTTTTCGACCTTCTTTTCGTAATCCCGTTATTCCCACGCCGCTTTGGCGTGGGAAAGCGTTGAGGTTTGCCGAAAGGGTCTTCGTCGCTAGGTCCGGGAGTCGGATCGGTGACGTTGACCGTGTAGGTAGCCTCGGAAACCGGGAAGCTGCTTGTTTCGGGTGCGTTGAGCTTGCACGAATGCCCGTCTGCATCTCGCGGCTATCAACCGCTAAAGCCACATCCATTCAGCATATCCTGTTGCTTTGGTAAAATTTGAACGTTTCGCATGCGTTCTTCTGATGTCTGCCTGGCATATAGATGGCAGTTTCGGTTGCGCAGGTTTTATAGCCCCACTGGAAAGGCAACCACCGTGATGAAGTTCCTGGGCGAATTCAAAGAGCTTATCAACCGCGGCAACGTTATGGATCTTGCTGCTGCTGTTATCATCGGCGGGGCATTCACGTCTATCGTCACGGAGCTCACCACAAACATCATTAACCCACCCATCTCTGTTGTTGCAGGTGGCAGCGCGGATGCCGTTTCTGGCTTGGTTGTGCCTGGCACCGAAATCGACTTCGGCACATTTATCAGCGCGTGCATAAACTTCTTTATTGTTGCCTTCGTCGTATTCCTACTCATAAAGGCGGTGAACAAGGCGCAGGATCTTGGCAATAAGATTGCTAAGGAGGAAAAGGGAGAAGAAGCGCCTGCTCCTACCTGCCCGTTCTGTTTGGAGGAAGTTAAGGAGGGCGCAACGCGCTGCCCTCATTGCGCGGGCGCGTTCACCGGCCTGGCAAAGTCCGAATAGCAGTTCTGTTTAAGCGGCGGGTTTGGCCCGCTACTTTTCATTAGGTGGAAACTATGGATCACATTCAAAGCGAATTGGCGCAGTCTATTGCAGCTGCGGCTCATAAAGGTCAGGTGGACAAAGCGGGAAAACCCTACATCGAACATCCTGCTCATGTTGCAGCTAGCGTACAGGGCGATGCTGCCAAAGCCGTTGCATGGTTGCATGATGTGGTTGAAGATACCCCGCTTACGTTTGCGGATCTTCGGGAAAGAGGAGTTGCGCCCGAAGTTATCGAAGCGTTAAAGCTACTTACCCGCGATGAATCGGTGCCGTACCTCGAATATGTTCGCTCCCTTAAGCCGAACCCGCTCGCACGTGCGGTGAAACTTGCCGATTTGCGTCACAACAGCGACCTGTCCAGGCTTCCGCGCATCACCGAAAAAGACCAACGTCGCGCAGAGAAGTACGCAAAGGCTATTGCCGTCCTTGAGGGGGAGGGGCCTGAGGGACGGATTGATGGGCGGGGGCCTGAAGGTGCGAATTGATGGGCGAGGCCAGTGATACTTCGCCGCATAACGCCATACCAATAGGACAATTCCGCTGATTAGACCCCTCATTTTACAGGCTGGCTGGGCGTACAATTGCTACATGAAGCTCCCGAGTGAACATATTGAAGATTTAGACGTAAAGCATCACGGCATCCATCTTGAGGGCATGCGAGCTCGCTCGGCGGAACGCGCTGCGGAGCGGGCACTTGCCCATAATCCTTTGCTGGTGGTTTCGGCGGTGGCGGCTTTGGTAACGATGCTTTTCGTTCCTCCCTCTATTGCGTATCTTGATTATTTCAACTGGCATACCCTGGCCTGCCTATTCAGCATTCTTGCGGTAATTGCCGCCATCGATTCTTCAGGGCTGCTTGAATTCGTCGCCCATTCCTTGGTGCAGCATGTAACCAGCACGCGAACCTTGGTAATTGCCTTGGTACTGATTACGCTCGGCTGTTCGATGGTTTTGTCTAACGACATGACACTGATTGCTGTCTTACCCCTTGCTTTGGTGCTTCTGAAATCGGTTAACCGCGAATCGGAGATCCCGTTCGCTTTCATCGCCATCACCCTTACCGCCAATTTTGGCGGAATGCTGCTGCCATTCAGTAAGCCCCACAATTTGTATCTGTACACAGTGTTCGGGGTTAGCTTCGGTGATTTCGTTGCGGCTATGGCTCCTCCGCTTGTTTTGTCAGTGGTGCTCATTCTTGTTTGTTGCTGCTTTGTGAAGAAGGCGGAGTTCCATTACCGAAAACCCGAAAGCATTCAGGTGTCTAAGCCGCGCGTTGCAATATACGTTGTTTTGTTTGCACTCTGCATAGCAATGACGGTTGGTGCGGTGCCGTTTCTGATGGGCATGACCGTTATCGTCGTTGTTCTTGCCATTACCGACAGAAGGGTATTCGCAAAGACCGATTACGCCTTGGTGATGACATTTGTCTGCTTCTTCATTTTTAGCGGGAACATTGCTCAGATCCCCGCCATTTCCGATTTCTTTAGCACCGTTTTGGATGCTTGCGGCGCATTCGTGACCTCGCTTGTCAGCAGCCAGATTATCAGCAATGTGCCCAGTGCAATTCTGATCAGCCATTTCTCGAACGACTGGGCGGGCATTGCCCTTGGCACCAACGTGGGCGCAGTAGGTACGCCCATTTCTTCCTTGGCAACTCTCATTACCCTTCGGCAGTATCAGAAGTCGGGGCTGGGTAGCAACGGCAAGTTTATCGCTCGCTTTGAGGCATATAACTTCGCCTTCCTGGTAGTTGTTTCCCTGTTCGAGGTTTTCGTTATGGGAATCCGTTAGCCTGCATGGCCTTTTGCCCCTTCTGAAGGTTGGCTTTTCTCTCGTTCCCTTGTATGCGCCGTTAGCTTCCAAGGGTGCGCAAATCCTGGATAAGCTCCGTATAATACGGGCGTAGTGGGTGGATTCTTGCTGTCTGTCGCTCGGTTTTTGCTGACCGGACAGCTCCAAAAAGGCAACGAAAGGACGTTCCATGAACGATTTCGAGTTTTACTCTCCAACCCGATTCGTGTTCGGGCGTGGTGTCACCGATGCGGTGGGGCAGCACGTTGCCGAGCTCGGCTATAAGCGGGCCCTGCTTGTGTATGGTGGCGGATCGGTGGTGCGTACGGGCACCTTGGCGCGCGTAAAGAAATCGCTTGTAAAGGCGGGCGTCGAATTCGTTGAGCTTTCGGGTGTGCGTCCTAACCCCGAAGTGGCCTCTGTGCGTGAGGGCATTGCCGTAGCTCGGGAAAATGATGTCGACCTGGTGCTTCCTGTTGGCGGTGGCAGCACGATCGACTGCGCGAAAGCTATTGCGTTCGGCGTGTTCCACGATGGCGATGTGTGGGATTTCTTCGCCAAGAAGGCAGCCATTGAGCAAGCATTGCCGCTTATGTGCGTGCTTACCATTCCCGCTGCGGGTTCGGAGGGTTCCAGCTCATGCGTTATTTCGAATGATAGTATCGATGCGAAATTTGGCGTGAATTCCGACCTTATCCGTCCCAAGGTTTCGTTCCTAGACCCTGAACTTACATTCACCTTGCCTGCGTATCAGACGGCAGCGGGCGTAACCGACATGATTGCCCACATATGCGAGCGATTCTTCAGCGGCGCAGGGTCTTCCGAGGTTACCGATAACATTGCTACGGGCCTTATTCGTGCGCTCATCAATCAGGCTCCGGTGGCGATTGCCGAACCGGAAAACTACGAGGCTCGTGCCAACATTATGTGGTCGGGCACGCTTGCTCACAACGATCTTGCGGGCTGCGGCCTTAACGCTGTGCCTACGAGCCGTGCCGGCGGGTGGGAAAGCCACGCCCTGGAGCATCAGCTTTCCGCATTCGACACTTCGATAACCCACGGTGCCGGTTTGGCCGTTATGATGCCCGCGTGGATGCGTTTCGTGTGGCGCGAAGACCCCAGCCGCTTCCTTGCGTTTGCCGATTTGGTATTTGGCATTGAGCCGGTAGACGAAACAGAAGAAGCCGTGGCAGATGCAGTTACGGCTGCCATCGATGAGCTGCAAGCGTTTTTTGCCGAATTGGGCATGCCCACCAAACTGGGCGAGTTTGGTCTGAAGCTTGAAAACGTTGACGCCTTCCTTGCCACCCTTAAGGCCAACAAAGGCGAAGCATTCGGGGGATTCAAGAAGATCACCTTGGAAGACGCGCGTGCTATCTACGAATCGGCTTTCTAGCTTCCGTTTTTGACCAAAACTTTTGAAGGCGGCGCAAGCGTTTGGTAAGCGCTGATGCAGCTGCGTTTCTGCAGTGATTTGTTGGTTGCTGTGGGTGTTGTAGTTGCTGCTTTAGCTAAACCGCTCAGTGAAGGCGCCCTTTCGTCAACGCCTTGGAACCATCGGCGCGTTACCTCTGTGGGTAGCGCGCCTTTCTTATACAATGCCTTTCGAGAAAGAAAAAAGTTAGTAGGTATTGTTATGAGTGCGCGCATCAATCTTGCTGTGGCCAATTCGGCTGCGGCATCGCGCCTTGCAGCCGAATTGGATCTGCCGCAGTTTATTGCCGCCACGTTGGTGGCGCGTGGGTTCGACACGGTTGAAAAGGCTCAGGAGTTTCTGAATCCCTCGCTTGAAAGGGATTGGGCGAATCCTTATGAAATAGAAAACATGGAAGCAGCGGTGAATCGTATCGAGGCTGCCATTAAAAATGAAGAACACATTTTGGTGTTTGGCGACTTCGACCTTGACGGCGTTTCGGCAACCACCATCATGACGCGTGGTTTGCGTGAATGCGGCGCGCGTGTTACCCCGTTCATCCCGTTGCGTTTCGAAGAAGGCTATGGCCTCTCGAAAGCCGCCATCGACAGAGCGTCTGCCTGCAATCCGAATCTGGTGGTTACGGTAGACAACGGCATTGCCGCCAAGAATGAAGTGGAAATCCTCAAAGAGCGCGGCATCGATGTGATCATCACCGACCATCACGAGCCTGCCGATTTGGTTCCCGAGGGCGTGCCGGTGGTCGATCCTAAATGCGACGACAATCCCAGCTCCATCCTTGCGGGCGCTGGTGTGGCGTTGAAAGTAGTGCAGGCAGTTGGTTCGCGTTTTGGCAAACCCAACCTCTGGCGTGAGCTTATCGATCTGGCAACGTTGGGCACGGTGGCCGACCTTATGCCTATGCGCAGTCAGAATCGTGCCATGGTAGGCGCCGGTGTGCGTATGATCAACGAAAACCCGCGCCCTTGTATTGCGGCACTTTTGGGAGAATCGGGCTTCGCCGATAACCCCGTTTCTTCTTCGAGCTTGAGCTTCACCATCATTCCTCGCTTGAATGCGGCAGGACGTATGGGCAATGCCCAGTTGGCACTCGATTTGCTGATGTGCGACGATTTCGCTGAAGCGTGTCACCTTTCTGCCGAATTGGAAAACGTGAACACCCAGCGTCGCACCATCGAAGCGGAGCTTGCTGAAGTTGCTTCCGAACAGGCAGAACGCGTCTTTAAGGGCCAGCGTGCCTTGGTGGTTGCTGGCGAGGGCTGGCACGAGGGCGTCAAAGGCATTGTTGCCTCGCGCCTTACCAACCGCTATGGCGTTCCCTCCATTTTATTCACCATCGAAGGGGACGAAGCCCATGGTTCTGGCCGTAGCGTTGGTGACGTTAACCTGTTCGAGGCAGTTTCCTCGTGTCAGGACATCCTTACGCGTTTCGGCGGGCACCACGCTGCTGTGGGCGTTACGCTGCCCGCTTCTAAGCTCCCCGAGTTTTCGGAACGCTTGTGCGCCTACATGGACAAGCTTCCGCCCGAAGATTTCATTCCCCGCATTGAAGTGGACGCCAGCTTGGATCTTTCCGAGCTTACGCTGGAAAACGTGGCAAAACTCGATTTGCTCGCCCCGTTTGGGCAGGAAAACCCCAGTCCTCATTTCCTGGCACATGGCGTGGTTATTTCCGGGGGTAGGGCAGTGGGTGCCGATAAGACGCATCTTTCCTGCACGCTTACCGACGGGGTGAACTCTCTTTCCAGCATTATGTTCCATTGTCCTGACATCTCGGGGCTGTTGGGATGCGGATGTGCGCTCGACGCGGTGTTCGAGTTGCAGATAGACAGCTGGCGTGGGCGCCGTTCGGTCAAGGCAGTTATTTCTTCTCTTAAGCCCCTCACGCCCTGCAGCGCGCTTGAAACGTGCTTGGGCGAAGACAAGGAATTCGTTTCAGGTTTGGTTGCTGCCGAAGAAGACGAAACCCAAGGCGAAGATGCAACTAGCCTTATCGCTCCGGAATCCGATCGTCTTATGTGGCAGGAATACGCCAAGGCCGATCCTGCGGGTTTTCGCGCCGCATTGATAGGCGCGTTCTTGGGCGAAGCCCAGCTGCACGATTCGCAGCAGCGCACCTTGGACGTTCTTGATGCAGGCAATTCTGCTTTAGCCATCATGGGAACGGGGCGCGGCAAATCGCTCATTTTCCATATCCATGCCGTTGAGCAGGCCCTTGCTCATGGTAAAGCAAGCTTGTTCGTGTACCCCCTGCGTGCCCTTGTTGCCGACCAGTCATTCCATCTGGACAGAACGCTCGGTTCGTTTGGCATCCGCTCTGAAGTGCTTACGGGTGCTTCTACGCCGGAAGAGCGTGCTGCGGTTATGGCGGGTCTTGCTGCTCATGAAGTCGACATCGTGCTCACCACGCCTGAATACCTGGCGTTCCATGCGGCCGATTTTGCTGTTACCGGGTCTATCGACTTTGCGGTAATCGACGAAGCTCATCATGTGGGAACCTCGAAGGCGGGCTTCCGCCCCTTCTATGCTCGCTTGGGCGAATCTATTGCGGCATTAGGGTCTCCTCAGGTGCTTGCAGCTACCGCAACGGCAAACAGCGAAGTGGAACAGTGCATTTGCGAAGCATTCCATATATCGCCCGAATGCGTGGTGGTAGATAAACACGAGCGCGCCAACCTCGCAGTGGTCGATCAGCGCAATATGAAGAAGCGTGAGCGCTATTTGGTTAACCTGGTAGCGCAGGGCGAAAAAACCCTGATCTACGTTAATTCACGCATGGAAACCATTGCACTAACCCGAAGCCTTCGCAAGCAGGAGCCCCATATCGCCTCGCTGATCGGCTTTTATAACGCTGGTCTTTCTCGCTCCGAGCGCGAGCGTGTTGAATCGTTGTTCCGTGAAGGTGGCTTGCAGGTGCTGGTTGCAACTTCTGCTTTTGGTGAAGGGGTTGACATCCCAGGCGTTCGTCATGTGGTGCTGTACCATCTGCCTTTTAGCGAGGTTGAGTTCAATCAGATGGCGGGTCGTGCGGGTCGCGATGGCCAGCCGGCGCAGATCCATTTGCTGTTCGGTAGGGGCGATGCGCAGCTCAACGCTGGCATTTTGGATGATGCTGCTCCCACCCATGACGGAATGGCACAAATATATCGAGGGCTTCGCACCCTTCAGCGCAAACATGGGCAAGGCTTTTTTACTCTCGACGCGGAGGGCGCGGCGAAGAGCTCTTCCCGTTTGTTGGGTGCCGTTATTACCGCTACACAAGTAGAGTGTGGCATTTCGGTGTTCGAGGAATTGGGACTTATCAAAACTCAAGGTTGCGCAGGGGTTTCGGGTAAAGAACGAAGCATCAATGTCGTAGACTATAAGGGTAAGGTCGAGCTGGACGATAGCGTGCGCTATCGCGAAGGCATGGACGAGCGCGAATCGTTCGCGACCTTCAAGGATTGGGTGCTTTCCAGCTCTGTGGAAGAACTGCAGAGTCGCATAAGGCGCCCTTTGCTTCCCACTACGAACTCCCAGGAGGAACGATAGCCATGTCAGATGCCAACGAACTTCATCCGGTTGGATTAGTGGCTTCGTCTGTTGACCCAACCATCAAATCGGCTACTTCAGCGCCAGTCGGCTCCGACCCGAAGGAGCGCTTCAAGGCACTTGAGGGCTTGGCTTCTACCTATTTGGACAAAGACGAATTGGCTTTGCTGGAAAAGGCCTTCCGCTTTGCCGAGGAAATGCATGCTGGCCAGAAACGTAAATCGGGCGAAGCATTCGTAATCCATCCCGTGGAGGTTGCCATTATCTTGGCCGACCTTCACATGGACGTGGAGACGCTTATTGCCGCCCTGCTGCACGACACGGTGGAAGACACTGTTGCCACCAAGCAGCAGGTGGCCGAAATGTTCGGCGATTCGGTTGCCGAATTGGTTGACGGCGTAACCAAGATCACCAAGATCGAGGTGGAAACGCTTTCCGACGAGCAGGCTGAAACGTTCCGCAAGATGCTCGTTGCCATGAGCAAAGACATCCGCGTTATCGTTATCAAACTCGCCGACCGCTTGCACAATATGCGCACGCTTTCGGCCCTTCGCGAAGACAGGCGTATTTTCAAGGCGCGCGAAACGTTGGAAATCTATGCCCCCATTGCGCATCGCTTAGGCATCAGCTCCATCAAATGGGAATTGGAAGACCTAGCGTTCTTCTATTTGGAGCCCGCTAAGTTCAAACAGGTTTCTCGCATGGTTGCCGAAACGCGCCGTGAACGCGAGGAGTATTTGGAAAAGGTCATTTCCATTCTCCATGGCGAAATGGACAAGATTGGCGTGGGGTCTCAGATCATGGGACGTCCAAAGCACCTGTATTCCATCTATCAAAAGATGTCGAAGAAGGGCAAGGGCTTTTCCGAGATCTACGATCTTATTGCTGTGCGCATCATCACTACTTCGGTGAAAGACTGCTATTCGGCGTTGGGCGCGGTTCACAGTTTGTGGCACCCGATGCCTGGGCGCTTCAAAGACTACATCGCTATGCCGAAGTTCAACATGTACCAGAGCTTGCACACTACGGTTATCGGTCCGGCTGGTAGGCCTCTCGAAGTGCAGATTCGCACCGAGGAAATGCACCGCATGAGCGAATACGGCGTTGCCGCGCACTGGCGCTATAAGGAAAAGGGCGGCAAGGGCGCCGAATCGGCGTTCGATAAACAAATTGCCTGGTTGCGTGAAATGGTCGACTGGCAAGACGAAACCAAAGACTCGCGCGAATTCCTGAAGTCGCTTAAGACCGACCTTGATCCGAAAGAGGTGTATGTCTTTACGCCTAAGGGCAAGGCTATGAGCTTGCGCTTTGGTTCAACTCCGGTCGATTTCGCTTTCGCCATTCATACGGAAGTGGGCTACCACTGTGTTGGCGCGAAGGTCAACGGTTCCATTGTGCCGCTTTCCTATAAGCTGCAGATGGGCGACCGCGTGGAAATCCTCACCCAGAAAAGCGCTACGCCTTCTCGCGACTGGCTGAACATCGTGAAAACGCCTTCGGCTCGCTCGAAGATCCGTTCCTTCTTTGCCAAGATCAGTCGTTCCGACGACATGCAAGAAGGTCGCGACATCCTTATGCGTGAAATGCGCAAGCATGGCTTCGGTATTTCAAGTGCTCAGAGCATGCGCGCAATGCGCGAAGTTGCCGAAGCTATGGGCTACAAAGATGCTGACGATATGCTGGTTAACATCGGCACTGGCAAGGAAGCGCCGATGCATGTGGCTAACCGCATGCTGAAGCTGCTGGTAGACAACGGCACCGAAGATGCTTCGAAGCCCCTTATGGGAACATCAGCCTCGTCTACGGGCAAGATGCCGCCTATGCTTACGAGCGTCAAGCGTCCGAAGAAGCATGAAACCCATTCCTCGAACGGCGTGGTGGTTCGTGGCATCGACGATGTTTTGGTGCGTCTTTCCCGTTGCTGCAACCCTGTTCCCGGTGACAAGATCGTGGGCTTTGTTACCCGCGGCCGCGGTGTTTCGGTTCATCGCGACGATTGCCCCAACGCTGCTGCGCTCAAGCAGCATCCCGAGCGCATCATCGAAGTGTTCTGGGAAGAAGACGGCCCCTCGGGCGACACTTCGTTCAACGTGCAAATTTTCGTTGAGGCGCTTGATCGCTTGAATCTTCTTATGGACGTTGCCTCGGTGCTGTCCGAGCACGGTGCCAACGTTCTTTCCGTTAATACGAATACGCATCGCGACGGCATGGTTGAAATGCGTTTCTTGTTCCAGGTTTCCGATACGGCGGTTATCGAGCGCATCCTTTCAAAGCTTCGTGCGGTGGATGGCGTGTTTGATGCCCATCGCATGATGCCTGGCGCAGCGTCTTCTAAGTAACTATTTAAGAAAGGTTTTGACAATGAAGCTATCAGTGAAAAGAGACGGACGTACGTTCCGTGTAACGGGCGCCGCCGTTGACATCAAGTATCTGGTGCTGGGCCCCATTGAAAACAACACTTTCATTATTTCTGATGATGCAGCCACCTTCGTGGTTGATCCGTCCGATAATGCTTCTGCAATCGTTAAGGCATTGGGCAACAAAAAGCTCGATGCCATTGTGGTGACGCACCATCATTCTGATCACACCAGCGCCCTTGCCGATTTGAAGGCTATGACGAACGCCCCTGTGTATGCTTCGGCAATTGATGCTCCCGTTATCGAGAACCAGCCAGCAGGGGAGTTCCCTCCCACCAAGTCATGCAAGGTTGATCATCTCTTGAAAGATGGCGATAAGCTGCGCCTGGGCAATATGGCATGGCGCGTTATTGCCACGCCTGGCCATACGCCGGGCGGAATCTGCCTGTTCCTTGAATCGGATTCGGGCAAGTACCTTGATGGCGCTAATGTTCTTATTGCGGGAGACACGTTGTTCTGTGCCTCTATCGGCCGAACTGATTTCCCGGGCGGTAATGCTAAGCAGATGCGTGCATCGTTGCGCAAGCTTTCCCAGCTGCCCGATGAAACGCTGGTTTTGACGGGTCACAACTCTTTGACAACAATTGGCGACGAGCAGAGGCGGGTGTTTGCCTACTACTGTTAGACTTGCGCTGCGCTTTGTAAGTGCATGCGCATAGAGCGGACGAGACTGCTGCGGCAATCCGCGGCATCGGACCTTGGAGGGGTCATGGCCGGAATCGGTAGAAAAAAGAAGAAGAAGTTCGACTATTACGATGCATTTGAGGCTCAGGCAGCTTTATGCGTTAAAGAAGCGAAGCTACTAAAGGAAATTGTGCATGACTTCGAGTCTGCGGCGGAACTTGAAAAGGAGCTGTCCCGCGCTCATGCTATCGAACGCGAAGCCGATGGCGTATGTCATAGCGTGTTCGAAGCGCTGCTTCCCGATTTCGTGACGCCGCTCGACCGTGAAGACATCATTGCTATGACGGAAAGCCTCGACGAGATCATCGATATGACCGAAGAGGTTGTCCAGAACTTCTATATGTTCGATATTCACTTCATGCATGAAGATGCCAAGAAATTTTCTAAGCTCATCGTTCGTGCGTGTGAGGCGTTAAGCGAAGCTATGGTTGACTTCCGTAACTGCAAGAAGGCATCTGAAAAGCTTAATTCCTTGCTGGTACGCGTGAACGATATTGAAGACGAAGCCGATGCGCTGTTCCTGAACATCATTCGCGAGCTGTACGTTAAGGAATGCGACAACCCCATGCGCGTTTCGGTATGGACGCGCTTGTTCGAAGCAATGGAAGATTGCGTCGACCAGTGTGAAGCGGTTGCCAACAAGATGAGCATGATCATGGTGAAGTACGCCTAACACTCAACTCAAGGCTTATGAACATTTAGGCAAGGCCCTTCGGTTCGCGGATGAATCGAAGGGCCTTGTGCGTTTTGGGCGCAACGTTTGTTTGTCTTGGAGCTTTGCCCAATCGCTGAATCGTTCGCCTTATTCTTCCTGATTGCAGTGGTGGTCAGGGTCTGCTTTCAATGCTTCGTGCGGAGCGAATTGAGCACTTTAGCGGGCGCCGTGGTTCGTTTCCCGATCATGCGTGCCGTTTTGTTTCCTGTTTGCTTCTAATCTTTTGTGACAGGGTTTCCCGCTAGGTGCTTTTGGTAATATGTAAGAGTTATCCCATACGAGGAAAGAAGACGATGGCACTTATAGTTTCAAAGTTTGGTGGCACTTCGGTTGCCTCCCCAGAACGAATCAAAAATGTGGCAAAGCGTCTTATTGCCATGAAGCAGGAAGGCAACGACGTTGTTGCTGTAGTTTCTGCAATGGGCAAAACCACCGACGAACTGGTGGGTCTTGCCGCTGCATTGAACGATCATCCCTCCAAACGCGAAATGGATATGTTGCTCTCCACGGGCGAGCAGGTAAGCATGTCGCTTTTGGCCATGGCTATTCAGGCACTGGGCTACAACTCAATCAGCTTTACCGGATGGCAGGCCGGCATTACTACCGACGATGTCTTCTCAAGCGCTAAAATCGAAGACATTAATGCTGACCGAATCCGCGGTGCTCTTGATACGGGTGCAATTGTGGTTGTTGCCGGCTTCCAGGGCATTTCAACCGATGGCGATATCACTACACTTGGCCGCGGCGGTTCTGACACTACGGCAGTTGCCCTTGCCTGCGGTATTGGTGCCGATGTATGCGAGATTTATTCCGATGTAGAAGGCATTTACACAGCCGACCCGCGCGTTTGCCCTCGTGCTAAGAAGCTCAACCGTATCTCATACGATGATATGCTTGAGCTTTCCAGTGGCGGCGCTGGTGTTCTGCAGTCGCGCGCTGTGGAATTCGCTCGTAAATATCATGTTGTAATCCATTCCCGCTCTGCTTTCTCTGACGCAGAGGGAACGCTTATCGAGGAGGTTGTTCCTTCCATGGAACAGGCAGTAATTTCCGGCATTGCACACGATACATCCGAAATGAAGATCACCCTGCGTGGCCTTCCCGATGAAGTTGGCATGGCAGCTCAGCTGTTCTCTATCCTTGCGGGCAACAATGTTTCGGTTGACATGATCATCCAGAACACCACAAACGATGGAAAGGCGAACATTTCCTTCACCTTCCCCGGCTCCCAGAAAGAACAGGCTCTGGAAGCTGTTGATACCCTGGTTAAGAAGTTCGGTGCCACCGCTTTGATGGACGAAAACATTGCCAAGGTTTCCCTGGTGGGTACGGGCATGAAATCCGCTCCTGGCGTTGCCGCTAAGGCATTCGGCGCGTTGGCTGAAAACCATATCAACATTTTGATGATTTCCACCAGCCCCATTCGTATCTCCATCGTGGTCGAAGGCAGTCAGGTAGATGCAGCGGTGCGTTGCCTGCACACTGCATTTGGCTTGGACTCCGACACCATCTTCGAGGAAACCCAGCTTTCCCCCGAGGAAATCGCCGCAAAGATGGCAAAGGGCCGATAACTGGGAATATAGGGAAAGCCCCGTTTTCCTACCTAGCCATAGGACACAGAGGCAAGGCCTCGCTTGCGCGTTTTGCTGCAAGCGAGGCCTTTTTGCGTGAGAAAACGGGACCTTACCCCCTATATTCCCACTAAAACCAAACGAGCCCCATCCGTTTGGATGGGGCTCGTTTGGTTTTCGGCTAGGGGTTTGCTTACTTGTCGTCCTTGTTGGAGATAAGGAGCAGGATGCCGCCGATGATGTTAACGAAGATCAGGGTGCATACACCAAAGGCGGTGGTGTTGGGCTCGGTGCCCTTGTAAATGCCCCAGCTGTGTACGGTCATGGGAATTGCCCATGCCAGCGGAATAACCGCCCAGCAAATGGCGATACAGCTCAGAATGCACAGAATGAAGTTGATCAAACGGAGGGTTTCGTCCTGCTTGGTCATGGGGTAGGTTGCTGCCTGAGCGGGAACGGGTTGAGGTTGAACAGGTACTGCGGGCTGCTGATATACAGGCTGCTGGGGCTGTTGAGGCTGCTGGCTAGGTGCGGGCGGCGGAACGGGAGCGCTTGCCGTTTGCTGCTGAGGTTGAGCAGGGGCTGTGTCAGCCTGCTTCAGGGCATTGCCGCACTGAACACAGAACTGTGCTTCGTCAACATTTTCTTTACCGCATTGAGGGCAGAACATTATAGATCCTCTCGTTTAGGGATAATAGTTTTTGGACAGGTGCATTGTAATGTATGAATTCACTATAACCTTATCATTAGCGGTTTTTGCCAAATGGGAAGATGAAAGCCCCAATTTGCATAAGGGTCGCCGCCATTTTGATTGTTAGCCTTTCTTGAGCTGGACCGCAATCCGCTCCCCGCAACCCGTTCAAGGCAACATTTTGCGCCAAATGTTAAGTTTATACAGTGCAACTATAGGTGAGTAGTATCATGGTTCCCCAAGTACACGATGCAAAGGAGCTTCAATGACTTGGACGAAGGAAATCCCCGCAAATCCGGTTGTTGCTGTAGCGGGCGCCACGGGCGCTGTCGGCAACGAATTTCTCGAGGTTCTTCATGATCTCGATTTTCCCGCAAGTGAGATTCGTGCACTTGCCTCAAAGCGTTCTGCGGGTAAGAAGCTTCCTTTTAAGGGCTGCGGCCAGGTTCCCGCAGGTGAACTTACTGTTCAGGAGATGACTCCCGAATCTTTCCAGGGTGTCGACATTGCGCTGTTCAGCGCAGGTGCAGGCGTTTCCAAGGAAATGCGCCAGGCTGTCGTAGATGCCGGTGCTGTGATGATCGACAATTCCAGTGCTTTCCGTATGGACGAAGATGTGCCGCTGGTTGTTCCCGAGGTTAACCCCCAGGACGTTGCTTGGCATAGCGGCCTTATCGCCAACCCCAATTGCTCCACCATCCAGATGGTTGCAGCCTTGAAGCCGCTCTATGATATTTCCCCCATCAAGCGCGTGGTTGTTTCTACCTACCAGGCTGCTTCGGGTGCAGGTGCCAAGGCGATGCAGGAGCTGTACGCGCAGACTCAGCAGTTCCTGAACGGCGAAGAGCTCACTGTCGATGCTTTCGCTCATCAGATCGCCTTCAACTGCATTCCCCATATCGATAAGTTCTTGGAAGACGATTCCACCAAGGAAGAGTGGAAGATGGTTGTCGAAACCAAGAAAATCATGGGTGATGACGATATCCAGGTTGCTGCAACCTGTGTCCGCGTCCCCGTCCTTCGTTGCCACGGTGAATCCATCAACGTTGAATTCGAGGGTCCGGTAACGGTGGAAGAGGCTCGCGCCGCACTCGAGGCTGCTCCGGGTATTACCGTAATGGACGATCCCGCCAACAGCTTGTATCCCATGCCTGGTCTGCTTGCAGGAACCAACGGTGCGTTTGTTGGCCGCTTGCGCAAGGATCCTTCCGTTGAAAATGGCTTGGCATTTTGGAACGTTGCCGACCAGATTCGCAAGGGTGCGGCGCTCAATGCCGTCCAGATTGCTCAGTTGTTGCTTCCGTAACGTTGATTAGCTGCATATATGTGTAGACGGGCGGGAGAATGAAAACTCCCGCCTGTCTTATTTTGGGATCCTTGCAGCGTAGGGTATCCTTGAAAAGATTGTTCAGCCTCGCCCATGGCGGGGATTTTTTATGTGTGGCGTCCGGTGCTTTTCTGCATATGCGGCGCTGAAGAATGGAAATGTGATTTATGACTGCAAACGCAACGCAGGAAAAGAAAGATATGACTCAAGAAGCTGAATGTACGAGCTTTGATGCTCTTGGACTTAACCAAGAAATTATGGGAGCGGTAGAGGAATTGGGCTATACTGCTCCAACCCCCGTTCAGGCGGGGGCAATTCCTCAAGTACTCGAAGGCCGCGACGTGCTTGCCGCCGCACAAACGGGTACGGGCAAAACGGCAGCATTTCTTTTGCCAACCATGAATAATCTGGCGCATGGCGAAAAGCGCCGTGTTCGCGGTCGTAGCCTGGGGTGCGGTCCGTACCTTCTGGTGGTTACGCCCACCCGTGAGCTTGCTCAGCAGATAGAATCGGTGTGTCGTACCGTTGCCAAGCATACAGGCCATTCCTCGGTCACGGTTGTGGGCGGCTTGGGTTACGGCCCTCAGCGCAATGCTCTGAAGCAAGGCTGCGATATCCTTATTGCCACTCCTGGTCGCTTGATCGATTTGATGGAGCAGGGTGCTTGTTCACTCGATCAGGTTCAGGTTCTTGTTCTTGATGAGGCAGATCGCATGCTCGATATGGGCTTTTTGCCTGCCATTCGCACCATTGTGGGTGCAACTCCCGAACAGCGCCAAACGTTGTTGTTCTCTGCAACTCTCGACGAGGGCAAGGTTGGATCCATTACCGATTTGGTGAAAACTCCTGCTCGTATCGAGGTTGCGCCGGTAACCTCAACGGCAGACACCGTAGAGCAGTATGCGCTTCCTGTTTCCCTAGAGGCGAAGAATGCGCTTTTGGCTCAAGTGCTGAAAAAGGCGGGCTCCGAGCGCGTTATTGTCTTTACTCGCACCAAGCATCGTGCCGATGCTTGCCGTCGTCGTTTGGTGAAGGCTAACATCACCTGCGCGGTTATTCACGGCGATCGCACACAGAACCAGCGTGAGCGCGCTCTTCGCTCGTTCAGCGCCGGTGAGGTTGATGTTCTGGTCGCAACCGATGTGCTGGCTCGAGGAATCGATATCGCCGATGTGAACTATGTCGTCAACTTCGATGTGCCTGAAGATCCTGTCGACTATATCCATCGTATTGGCCGTACGGGCCGCGGTGGCGATGTTGGCTGGTCGCTCACGTTTGTTACCGAGCAAGACTTTGATGAGTTCAACGACATCGAGGCCTTGATGGGCAAAACGGTGGATCTCTACGATGCCGAAGGCCTTGAACTGGGCGAAAACCCTGTATTCATCGACCCTGATCGAGTTCCTGCTTCGAAGGTGCCTGGAAAGAAGGCCAAGAAGAAACGTCGCAAGGCTCGTGAAAAGAAGGCGGCATCGAATCAGGTTCAGGCAAGCAGCAAAGCAAGCCAGGATAGGTCCGATGAAGCTTCCGAGGGCACTGAACGGCCTTCTCGTTCCTCTTCTGCTGGTCGCGGTCGTAGCGGCAAGCGCAATCAAGGTGCAGGCCGTAGCCAGGACAAGAAGCAGCAGGCAAAGCCTTCGCGCAAGAATGCCGTTCGCTCTTCCGATAGAAAGCGTTCGAATGGCGGCAATGGCAAACGTCGCAATTCTGAGCGGAGCGCCGAAGAGGTGCCAGCAGCGTTTAGGCCTGGCGTGCGTTCTTCTGGCGTTCGCCAAATGCCTAAGCCTGGAAAACGTAAGCGTTCCCAAGGAGCGAAAAATCATCGCGGAAGGCGCAACAGCCAATAGTATCGTCCACTCCCTTTATGGGAAGCGTACGTGAATGCTAAGGGGCATGCGGCTTTCGCGGCTGCTTGACGTAATTGAGCACGATTAGCACGCCTTAAAAACAAAGCCTCCTGATTCAATGCGAATCAGGAGGCTTTTGTGTCTTGGCGGATAAATCGAAAGAGGTTTATCTTTCTATGGCTGTCCTTCGGTTTTGCCGCTAGTCGAGCCTGCCGGTGAACAGGAATTTAATGCGCTGCCACAGGCTGGGCTTCTTCGGCACCAGTTGGATAGCTGCCTTGTCTGCTGCTTCTTCGACTTTCCTTTCCAGGGAAGGGGAAAGCACGATAGGCCTAGCATCGACCTTTTGCGCATTTACCTCGGCGGTGTTGGTGGCGGGCCCTGCAACACCAGGCTCAATTTCCTCGAGGCCACGAGGAATGTTGATCTCGACTTGCTCTGCGGCCTTTTCGGCGGCAATTCGCTGAGCTTCAGCTTCTTGCTGTGCCTTTTTCAAGGCGGCGAGTTCTGCTTCGGCTTCGGCCCTTGCCTTTGCCTCCGCTTCGGCCTTTGCCTTCAATGCGGCTGCCTCGGCTTCTTCCTGAGCCCTCTTCAGAGCGGCAAGCTCAGCCTCCGCTTCGGCCTTTGCCTTTGCCTCTGCCTCGGCCTTCGCCTTCAGCTCAGCAGCTTCCTCAGCGGCCTTCCTGCATGCTTCTTCAGCAGCTTCCTTTGCCTTGGCTTCTTCGCGAGCTTTGCGCTCCTCTTCCTCAGCTGCTTTCATGCGCTCGATTCGGGCAAGCTCAGCTCGGCGCGCCTCTTCTTCTTCGCGCAGTTCGCTGGCGTGGCGATAATCATCGCGTGCCTTCTGAATCAGGTAAGCCTGAGAATCGAACGATTCGGTGCTGCCGTCAGCATTTTCACTGCAGAAGAATTCGAGCGGGGTGTATTCCAAGTCGTTCTTCAACATGCGCAGTTTGGCGGTGTCGGAAAGCGAGATGTCCAGATACTCGTTAACGCGTTCCTTCAGCTCGGGATCGTAGATGGGCCAAGCGATTTCCACACGCTTTTCCATGTTGCGCGTCATCAGGTCGGCGCTGGAAAGGTAGATCTCGCGATTATCGCGCGGACCGAATCCGTAGATGCGGCTGTGCTCCAGCAAGCGACCAACGATGGAAACAACCTCAACGTTTTCGGTGTAACCCTCAACGCCGGGAACCAGACACGAAATGCCGCGTACGAACAACGTGGTTTTAACGCCAGCCTGGGAGGCTTCGGCAATCTTGTCGATGATGTCCTTGTCGGTGATGGAATTGGTCTTGAACGACAGGCCGTTGGGCTTGCCGCTTTTAGCAAGCGCGATCTGTTCATCGATCTTATGGAGAATCATCGGCTTGATTTGCAACGGAGCAACCGAAAGCTTCTGATATTCATCGGAAGCGTTTTCTAAGCTCATGTTGCGGAAGAACTTTGCGGCATCCTTGCCGATTCCTTCGTCGGTGGTGATGAAGCTGAAATCGGTGTAGAGCCTCGAGGTTTTCTCGTTGTAGTTGCCCGTACCCAGCTGGGTAATGTACTGGATGCCATTTTCGGTATGGCGTGCGATGGTGCAGATCTTCGAGTGAACCTTGAAGTCGTGGAAACCGTAGATTACGTTGGCGCCAGCCTGCTCAAAGCGTTGCGACCACTCGATGTTGTTGGACTCGTCGAAGCGGGCGCGCAGTTCGAACAGCGCGGTAACTTCCTTGCCGTTTTCTGCAGCAGTTACCAAGGCTTCTGCCAGATGGGACTGGCTGGCAAGGCGGTACAGCGTGATCTTGATCGAGAACACCGAAGGGTCGTTCGCTGCTTCGCGGAGCAGGCTGATAAACGGATCCATGCTTTCATAAGGGTATGCAAGCAGAGCGTCGCGTTCGGCTACCTGTTCCATGATGGGCCGCTTCTTGTCGAAGCATGCTGGCCATTGCGGCGTGAACGGTTCGTTGGTGATGTCGCGTGCTAGCTCAGAATCGATCATGCTGGAAAGACCCCAGGCATAGCCCATATCGAGCGGGACGCTGGTAACGTAGCTCTGGCAGGGCTTCAGATCCAAACGCTTCAGAAGGAACTTTTCCGTAGCGGAGGAAAGGGGCGTATCGGTTTCCAAGCGAACAGGAGCCAGGCGTGCGCGCTTCTTCAGCATGCGCTTCATGTGCTCGCGGTAGTCGTAATCAAGATCTTCTTCGGTGCCGTCGTTCGGGTCGATGTCGGCGTTGCGTGTTACGCAGATAACGCTTGCGCGCTTGGTGGTGTACATAGAGAACACTTCATCAACGATGGTTTTGATAGCGTGTTCCAGAAGGATGTACTGAGTACCTTCACCAGGCAGCTTGATTACGCGCTTTGCCTGATGGGGCAGCGGAATAAGGCCGAACGTAGCATCGTCGGCGCCAATGTTCTTGCCCTTCTTTTTGCCCTTGCTCTCAGTTGCTTTGGACTTTGCGCCACCCTCTTCGTCGCTGACCAGGCGCGCAAGAACGTATAGTGCACCGTTTTCCAGGTGAGGGAAGGGGTGGCGCGAATTGATGATCTGCGGCGAAAGGTAGGGAACAACGCGTTCTTTCAGGTGCTTGCGAAGATACTCCGCCTGTTCGGGCGAAAGGTCTTCGGGCTGAAGCTGGCGGATGCCGCATTCGGCCAATTGACCCATGATCTTGTTGTAGATGCGTTCTTCCTCCGGGTACAGCTCATGGCAGCGCTCATAGATTGCCTGGAGCTGTTCGTTGGGCGTCATCTGCGTTTTGTTGTCGCGCAGGTCTTTGTTTACCAAAGAAAGATCGGTAAGGCTGCCAACGCGTACCATGAAGAACTCCTGCAAGTTGCTGCAGAAGATGGACACGAAGGTGAGGCGTTCGAGCAAGGGAACGTTATGGTCTTCGCCTTGATCGAGTACACGCTTGTTGAATTCGAGCCAAGAAAGCTCACGGTTTTGCATATAGGGCAGAACGTGATGGCTCTTATGTTTGGGATGTGTTTCCGTGGTAGCAGATACACCAACACTGGAATTCTGTTTCGCTTCCATGATTTCCCCTCTATTCTTTTCCCCAGATTAATGGCGCATGCGCCAGTATTATCTAGGAATTATTGTAATCGTTAATAGCGGTTTTTCGCAGGTAAGATGCCCTTTTATCGCGCAACGAATCGCAATATCTTGTGACATTCCTCCGTGATGATGGTGCTTTTAGGCGAAACTGACGGGTTTTACTAGAACGCGTTCAGCCAAATACCCCTCGCGCACACCGTACTTGCAGATGTCTAGACGCTCGCCACCGCACAGCTTGAAGGCTTCGCGGATGATGACGCAGCCGGGAATAAGCGTATGGATGCGGTCGGGGAGGGTGCGCAAAGCCTCATGGGCAAAGGCGTTGGGGTCTTCTGCGTAGCGGTTCAGGATGGCATCGATGTGTTCGGGCAGCAAGTAATTGAAGCGGTTGCCGTTGTTGCACAGATCGCCATAGAGCTTTGCGGCAGATCGGATGGAGCCTCCGATGCCGTAAAGCTGGGTACAGTGGTATACGTCGGTTTCTTCCTTTTCTGCAAGTTCGCGGAAAGCCTGCGCTATGGCGTTGACTTCCTTCTGAGTGGGCATCAGCCCCGCTACATAGTTTGCGAAGGACGAAAGCGAACCCTGCGGAATGCTGGTTTTCGCAAGATCGAAGCCACCCTTGATGCTTGTGAGCTCGGTGGAACCGCCGCCGATATCGACCATGGTGCCCGCTTCGAGGTCTTGGTCGAGCTTTGCACCCAAATAGCCAAGATGCGCCTCTTCTTCGTTGGAGAGGATGCAGATGCGCTGCCCAATGCCTTCTTCAATTGCTGCCGTTGCCTTGTGCGAATTGGAGCAGTTTCGCAGTACGGCAGTTGCGAAAATATCAATGCGGTCGCAATTGAAGTGCGAAGCGCGGCGCAGGTGCGCGTTGATGGTTTTAATGGCGCGCTTTACCCCTTCTTCGGTCATAGCTCCCTTTTCGACGTGCGAAGCGAGGCCTGCCATCACCTTGTAGTTCAGCAGGGTGTCGATATCCTTCTTCCGCAGGGGCTCATGCGCGGCGCAGGACACCTCGTAAATGCAGAGTCGGATGGTGTTTGAACCTAAATCGATAATGCCGTAGCGGGACATTTCATAGCTCCTTGTTGTTAAATCTGGTGCTTTCGAACACATCATTTGATTTAACTATATTCGTGCATCGGGAAGTGGGGTAGCATCGCCTATAACGTGTTATTTAACATTTTTCTGTCATTTGCCAGGTGCGTTGCATGCTGTGTAGGCAAGTAGCGGTGCAGTGGGGACTGGCGTGGCATAGGATAGAGGGGGTTTCGCGATGCTTGATACGGTTCGTTTGGGTTCTCAGAAGGTATCCAAAAAGGAATATAAAGTCCGCTTCAAAGAATTGATCAATAAGTTGGTCGTGCTTCAGCAGGAAGCGAAGCGCCAGGAGCTTGGCGTGGTGGTGTTGTTCGAGGGATGGAAGGGCGCCGGGAAGGGCAGTCGAATCTCAGATTTGCTGTATCACTTGGATGCGCGCGACACTTCGGTATACGTTACGGAAGATTTCGAAGGCGAAGAAGCCGAAAACGTTTTGAGCGAAGAGTTCGGCTCCACTGGCTATTTCCCTGTTATGCAGCAGTTTTGGAAAGCGCTTGGTCAGCGTGGGAGTATGACGTTCTATGATCGCGGTTGGTATTCGGTGGCGGCGCAGCATGTGATCAACATGCTCCCAAAGAAGGGAAAGCTTTCCAAGAAAGAACGCGCTGCGGTTGAGGCTCATACGGCACGCATGCTTCCCTCCATTGAAGACTTCGAAACACAGCTGCGCAACGATGGCTATCTGGTAATCAAATTCTTCTTGCATATCTCCGAGCAGACCCAACGCGAGCGTTTGGTGGGTTTGTATAGCGACCCTGCAACCAAGTGGCGCGTGACCCAGAGCGATCTTGAACAGCTCGAGCACTATAGCCAGTCTTACCGTGTTTATGACGAGATGCTGAAGCGCTCTAACTTCAAGGCTGCCCCCTGGATCCTGCTTGATGCCTCCGATCATCGCCGGGTAAACCTGAGCGTTGCCCAAACGTTGGTAACCGCTTTGGAACGCGAGCTCTCCAGGCCGAAGAACAATGCCGCTTTGGAAGCGGAAGCGAAGGCGAAGGAAAACTCTGCTGCTGCCGTTGCTGGTTCGGTGGCAGACGATGAGCGCGAACGCTCCGACGAGGAAAATCAGCTTCTGCGCTTGCAGGCAGAACATGAGGCCGCAGCGATGAGCGCTCATGCGCCCACGATGACGCGCTTTATCCCTAGTGCACATATACCTTCGCTTGATGAGGTAGATCATTCGCTTGCTCTAACTCACGACGAATACAAACTCCAGCTGAAAGCAGAACAGGAACGTCTTCGTCGTATCGAGCTGGAGATGTACATTAGGCGCGTACCCATGATGATCATGTATGAAGGTTGGGATGCGGCTGGAAAAGGTGGCAGCATCAAGCGTGTGGCGCAGGCGTTGGATGCGCGTTCGTACACCATTTTCCCCAGTCCGGCACCTACGAAGCCCGAACTGCTGCACCCTCATCTGTGGCGCTATTGGACGCGCTTGCCGAAGGCGGGGCATGTAGGTATTTATGATCGCAGTTGGTACGGCCGTGTGTTGGTTGAGCGCGTTGAGGGTTTTGCCAGCACCGACCAATGGAGCCGCGCATACGAGGAAATCAACGAGTTCGAGCGCGACATGGTTGACTGGGGTGCCATCCTGCTTAAGTTTTGGGTGGACGTTTCCCCAGAAACGCAGCTTCAGCGTTTTGAGGCGCGTGAAAGCAATCCTGCGAAACGCTGGAAGATTACCGCAGAGGATTGGCGCAACCGCGACAAGTACCCCCAGTATCGTGCGGCGGTAGACGACATGTTCCGCCTTACTTCTACGCACAACGCACCTTGGATAATCTTGGAAAGCGACGATAAGTATTACGCCCGCGTGAAGGCACTGCGTATCATCAACGAGGCCATTGAAAAGCGGTTGGGGCTGTTTTAGCTCGGTATAGAAGCTGCGATTGCTGCCGGGATGCCGCTTTGGCATTAATGGTCTGCCCCAGCCTTGCTCGAAGAGTTGACGGAGCGGGCGAGCGCGGTGCGTTGTGGGTTGCTTCTGCGGGCTGATCGTTAACCCGCTCACTTGCTTTTTCTGCTTGTTGGCAGAACGTTTGAAATCCCTCTTACGAATCTTCGTATGAGAGATTTCTTTTTGTTACTATAGTTTAGTTACATCGCTGCGTTGCATGCTGCGATGGCAGTTCGTTTCAGAGCCAAATGTGTGAAGGTGGTTCATGCCAAAAGGCGCAAACAGACGCGGTCCATCGCGGGGGTCCCATGCTGCTCCGCAACGCTCTCAGAGCACCCTGCCTGCTACGTATCGTTCCCAACAGGTTCCTTCCAGCCAGAGCATTTCCCAGTACAGCCGCGATTCCTACGGTTCAGCTGCGCGCGCAAGCCAAAGCAAAAAGGGCGGCATATGGCGTGTGGTGTTTATTGTTTCCATCGTAGTGTTTGTGGGCGCTTTAGCTGCCTTGGGCGCTATCGGCTATCAGTACTGGGCGCAGCAAAACGCTTACAGTGGCCTGGAAGAATGTGCAGAGGTGGATGACAATTCCAATCTTGCTCTTTCCGACCTGAAAGTTGATTGGGATGGTTTGCGCGCTATCAACCCCGACATCGTAGCGTGGGTATACGTACCTGGTACGCCCATCAATTATCCTGTGGTTCAAGGGTCTGATAATCAGGAATACTTGCATAAAGCTTTTGACGGATCCACCGGGTGGCTTGCTTCGGCAGGTACCATCTTCCTGGATGCATCCAATACCAGCGATTTATCCGATCAGAACAATGCGCTATACGGCCACCACATGAACGATGGTTCGATGTTTGCTTCTTTGGCCGATTTCGAGGACCAGAATACCTTTGATTCGCATCGCGATATCTACGTGTTAACCCCACAGGGCAATTATCGCCTTAAAACGTTTGCTTTGGTAAAGACAACGGGCAGCGACGCCATCGTTCAGACGTCGTTTGCCAACGACGCAAGTTACCAGGCATACGTGCAGGACAAGCTTAACCGCAGCGTGGTAAGCCAGAAGGGGGACACGCTGACCGCTACCGATATCAAGCAGTCAGTGCTGTTTTCTACCTGCGAATATTCGCAAAACGACGGCCGTGCGGTGCTGTTTGCCGCTGTGGTGGAAACCACGGCAGCAAACGACCCTTACCTGAGCTCGAGCACCTCGGGGACAACTGGTCTTTCGTCAAGTCAGGACGCGGTCATGGATCGCAAATATGAGGAGGCTGCATAGATGAGCATGTCGGTGTTTCCCGGAGAGCGCCCCGACAGAATGGAAGAAGAGTGCGGTGTTTTTGGCATTTACGCACCTGGTGAAGATGTAGCGCGCATGACCTGCTTCGGTTTGCAGGCGTTGCAGCACCGTGGGCAGGAATCTGCCGGCATTGCCGTTGGCGATGGTGCCACCATCATGGCTTCCAAGGATCTGGGCTTGGTGACCCAGGCATTTACCGAAGGCGACCTTTCTGCGTTGAAGGGCGATTTGGCTATTGGTCATGTTCGCTACTCCACGAGCGGCGGTGTCGATTCGTGGGAAGCGGCACAGCCCCATATCTCAGCAATCGATGAAGTGCTTATTGCGCTTGCCCACAACGGAACGTTGGTGAACACCAATTACCTCAAGGCGAAAATCATTGATTACGGTGTTCATCTGCGTGCGGGCACCGACTCGGAAGCAGCAGCGAAGATCATTGGCGAGGTAACCAAAACCACGAATTCCCTTCGTGCGGGCATTCGTATGGCCATGAAAATGATCAAGGGCGCTTACGCTATGCTGCTGGCAAGCCCTGACCATCTTTACGCTTTCCGCGATCCAAACGGCATTCGTCCTCTGGTTGTAGGTAAGTTGCCCAACAATCGTGGATGGGTTGTTTCTTCCGAAACCTGTGGTCTTGATATTGTGGGCGCGGAGCTTATGCGTGAAGTTGCCCCTGGCGAGATTATCCGCTTCGGCAAAGATGGCATGATCTCCGAGATGGGCGTTGAGCCCAAGAAGCGCGCTAGCTGCATTTTCGAATACGTGTATTTCGCTCGTCCCGACTCCGTGATGGACGGACAGAGCGTATACGTTGCCCGCCGTCAGATGGGACGTATCCTTGCGCGCGAGGCTCCGATCGATGCCGACCTTGTTGTGGGCGTTCCCGATTCTGGTTTGCCTTCTGCTATGGGCTACGCTTTGGAGAGCGGCATCCCTTATTGCAACGGCATCGTTAAAAATCGCTATGTCGGCCGTACGTTCATTCAGCCTACCGATGAGATGCGCCAGCTTGGCATTCGCTTGAAGCTGAATCCGCTTCCGTCTGTAATTTCAGGCCAGCGTTTGGTGGTTATCGACGACTCTATCGTCCGCGGCAACACCTCCAAGAAGCTGGTTGACATGCTGCGAAGCGCAGGTGCCAAGGAAGTTCACCTGCGTATTGTTTCGCCTGAAACCCGTTGGCCTTGCTTCTACGGTATTGATACCGACACGCAGGATCAGCTTATCGCGGCAAACATGACCAATCAGGAAATGTGCGATTTCATCGGCTGTGATTCGCTTGCGTTTATTTCGGTTGAGGGCCTTCACGAGGCAATTCAGTGCGAACACCCTGGTTTCTGTGACGCTTGCTTTACCGGCGAATACCCTGTGGATATTCCTGATACCATGAAGGCCAAGAGCTTCCTTCCCGAAGGGAAGGCAGTGCTCGATTAGCGGCCAGCTCGAAGGCGTGCCATAGTGCCTCGAATTATGGCAATACGTTGTTTGTAAGCCCCCGAACAGGGGATTTGAGTTCCAGGAGATGCTATGACTGATCGCATTAAGGTCAACGCGATGGATAACGATGAAACCAAGTGGCCCAGCTGGACGGCTCAGGGTGCTACCACCTATGCCGAAGCGGGAGTTGATACGGCAGAGGGCGCCCGTGCAGTAGACGCCATCAAGGATGCGGTTCATCGCACGTACCGCGATGAGGTTCGCGGCGATATCGGCGGTTTCGGTGGCTTGTTCTCCATCAACGTGGCGAAGAACATGGCCGATCCGATTTTGGTTTCCGGTACCGACGGCGTTGGCACTAAGATTCAGCTGGCTAAGCTCGCTGGCAAGCATGACACCGTGGGCATCGACCTAGTTGCCATGTGCGTGAACGACATTCTTGCAACAGGCGCTGAGCCCCTGTTCTTCCTCGATTACATTGCCATCGGAAAACTTAAGAGCGAAGCGGTTGCCGAAATCGTTTCCGGCATTGCTGATGGCTGCCAGATGTCGGGCGCTGCTCTTATCGGTGGCGAAACGGCTGAGCATCCTGGTGTAATGGATCCCAATGAGTATGACCTTTCCGGCTTTTGCGTAGGCGTGGTAGATCGTCCTGAAATGCTCGACCCTGCCAAGGTCCAGGAGGGCGACGTGCTTATCGGCCTGGCTTCCTCCGGCATTCACTCCAACGGCTATTCTTTGGTTCGCAAGGTGGTTACCGACGGTAAGACGCTCTATGAGCTGCGTATGCCTCAGGAGTCTCTGGGCGGCCAGAGCGTGCTCGACGCGCTGCTCGAGCCCACTCGCATCTACGTGAAGCCTGTTCGCTCCGTTCTGCGCCAGCTCCCTGGTGCCGTTCGTTCCCTTGCCCACATTACGGGTGGCGGCATTACTGAGAACCTGAATCGTGCGCTTCCCGAAAACATGGATGCAGAGCTTCATGTGGGAACCTGGAACATACCACCGGTTATCCCGTTTGTGTGCCGTGTGGCTCATCTCGATGAGCACGAAGCCCTGAAGACCTTCAATATGGGCTTGGGCATGGTTCTCGTTGTTGATCCTTCCAAGGTTGATCAGGTTATGGACATCCTGGAAGCCGAGGGTGAAACACCTACCGTTGTAGGCCGTATCATTCCTGGCTCGGGCGAGGTTGCCTATGTTGATCAGGAAAAGCTCTTTGCCGACAATCCGTCCGCCGAAGAGTAGGTAATTATTATGCGCGATTGGCTCAAGCGACCAATCGCGCTTTATGTTGATGCCGGTCGATGCACGTCGAAGGGTTCTTTTCCAACTTCGGGGGGGGGTCGATTGGCGCGTTCATTACGGTAGCGACAGATAAAGGGGTCTTTTCGACGCCTTGCCTAGCAACGAAAGGAAGGGCATGACTGCTCAAGTGCAAGAACCGTTGAACATCGGCGTTTTGATCAGCGGTAGCGGCTCTAACCTCCAATCGCTCATCGACCATATTGAAGAAGGCACGCTCAGTGCGAAAATCAGCTTGGTTGTTTCTTCGCGTCCTGACGCCTTTGGCATTGAACGTGCCAAAAAGGCAGGAATTCCCGTCTTGGTGATGAATCGCGAGGCGTATGCTGACACTTCGGCGGCTAACCAGCGTATTGCTGACGCCCTGAAGGAAGCTGGTGCTGAATACGTGGTTATGGCCGGTTACATGCGTATGGTTACTGCGGAAATCCTCGACGCTTTCCCTGATAGGGTAGTGAACCTTCATCCCGCTCTGCTTCCTTCTTTCAAAGGCGCGCATGCCATTGAGGATGCATACAATTTCGGCGTGAAGGTAACTGGCGTTACGGTTCATTTCGCTAATGCCGATTACGACAAGGGTCCCATCATCGCTCAGCAGCCTGTTGAGGTTCGTGAAGGTGAACCCATCGAGGCTCTTGAAGAGCGTATTCATTCGGCCGAGCATGAGCTGTATCCTCACGTGATCCAGCTTCTTGCCGAAGGGCGGGTAGGCGTTTGCCCTGAAACGCGTAAGGTGCACATTTCAAGCTAACTAACAGTACTGCCCGCTGGGCGGGCATTTTCACTTTCGAAGGTTTGCGTTTGGCTGGCGCTGCTATGCTGAACGTAACGAATATCAATAGCCAGACAATTCGGAAAGGCGGTACCAGGTGGCAGATCCTAAGGTAAAGCGTGTTCTTATGTCGGTAACGGACAAGACGGGTGTAGTGGAATTCGCTCGTGCTCTGTCCGAAGAGTTCGGTGCGCAGATCATCTCTACGGGTGGCACGGCTCGCGTTATTGCAGAGGCGGGCATTCCCGTTACCCCCATCGATGAGGTAACCCAATTCCCAGAGATGATGGATGGTCGCGTGAAGACGCTTCACCCGGCAGTTCATGGTGGTCTTCTTGCTAAGCGCGACAACCCCGAGCATATGGCTCAGGCTGCTGAGCACGGCATCGAGATGATCGACATGGTTGTGGTGAACCTTTATGCATTCGAGAAAACGGTAGAGTCCGGAGCCGATTTCGGTACCTGTATTGAAAATATCGACATCGGTGGCCCTTCTATGCTGCGTTCTGCTGCAAAGAATTTTGCAAGTGTTGCCGTTGTTACCGATCCTGCAAGCTACGGAAGCATTCTTGCCGAAATGCGTGCAAACGATGGCGCAACAACACTCGCAACGCGTACCCAGCTTGCTCTTCGCGTGTTCCAGACCACCAACGCTTACGATGGCGCTATCGCTGCATGGCTCGGCAACCAGTTGGGCGAGGCAAACGAGCTGTTCCCTGAGGCTCTTTCTGTTGACCTTGTTAAGCAGCAGGGTCTTCGTTATGGCGAGAACCCACACCAGAGCGCTGCGTTCTACCGCGTTCCTGAGTTTGCTACGTCGCATTCTCTGGTTAACGCCAAGCAGCTCAATGGCAAAGAACTCTCTTACAACAACATCCTCGACACCGATGCATGTTGGACGCTCGCTCGTGAGTTTGACGAGCCCGCTGTTGTGATTCTGAAGCATCAGAATCCCTGCGGTTCCGCAACCGCTGCCGATGTTGCCACGGCTTACGACAAGGCATTTGCTTGTGATCCGAAGAGCGCTTTTGGCGGTATCATCGCCGTTAATGCCGAGGTCACTCTCGAATTGGTTGAGCATATCAATGAGAACAAGCAGTTCGTAGAGGTACTCATTGCTCCTTCGTATGAGTCAGCTGCTCTTGAGCTGCTTCAGCAGAAGAAGAACCTGCGCGTTCTAGAGACCGGTGGGGTAGATGCTCCTGCGGCTATTGAATTCCGTTCTGTTGATGGCGGTATGCTTGCTCAGCAGGTAGACCGTGTGGATGAGGATTCTGCAGAGTTTACGGTGCCTACTAAGAAGAAGCCCACTGAAGACGAATTGCATGAAATGCTCTTTGCCTGGAAGGTTTGCAAGGGCGTTAAGTCCAATGCGATTTTGGTTTCGAAGGATCATGCTGGGATTGGCATGGGCCCTGGTCAGCCCAACCGTGTTGACTCTGCGAAGCTCGCTTGCGAACGTGCGCATGAGGCGTGCGAACGCATGGGTGTTCCCGCAGAAGGCCTGGTATGCGCATCCGATGCGTTCTTCCCGTTCCGCGATAACGTTGATACGTTGGCAGACTATGGCGTCAAGGCCATTATCCAGCCCGGCGGTTCCATTCGCGACGAAGAGGTTATCGAGGCTTGCGATGAGCACGGCATTGCCATGGTGTTTACTGGTCATCGCCACTTCCGCCACTAGGTAAGTGTCGTTTCGGCAAAGTAGAACTGAACTAGAAACGCCCTTTGGGGCGTTTCTTTTGTTTGCGGTAAGAGCATTTGGGCGGTCTTGCCCGTTCGTTTTATGACAGTTGGGGTATCGGGCTTGGTGTCTGATATACTCAAAAACAATCTTCCTACTGAAACACAGAAAAAAGGTCCTCCCAGCAGTGAAGTTCAATATTCGAAATCTTATGGGCGGCTTGGTCATCATCGTCGTGCTGGCCTTCGTCTTCCTCCGTGGCGATCAGATCAATGAACTGGCGGCCACTATGGCGCAGGGTGCTATGATTCCCCTGGTCATTGCTATTCTTACGCAGCTTTGTAAATACATTTCTCAGAGTTTTGCGTACAGCTTTTCTTTCCAAGCAGTGAATGAAACCATGCATCCAAAGCATACGTTGCCTCTGGTATTTGGCACGTTCTTCCTTAACACGGTGGTTCCTTCCCTTAACCTTGCTGGTACCACCTTGGTGGTTGACGATGCTCGAAGGCGCGGCATCGAACCAGGTAAGGCAACTTCTGCAGCATTGCTTATGCAGATTACGGTAGATTCCGCTTTTGCCACCATTATGATTATCGGGTTTTCCATCCTTGCGTTAACCGTAGGGTTATCTCCCATCTGGCTGTTGTTCGGTTTGGTGGTAATCGTTTTGGTGGGAGCCATGATCTCTGTCATGGTTTTGGGTCATAAGAACCCCGATCTGGTTGTTCGGATCCTTATCCCCATTGCCCGTTTCATCAACAAGGTCTTGGTTCGTTTCCACAAAGACCCGATGGCTCCTTGGGTGGAAAAAACGGTGGGGTCGTTTTCCAGTGCGGCGAAGCTCATCGTGCAGAATCCTAAAACCACATTGAAGGCATGGGGTTGCTCTCTTATTGCAAGCTGCTGCGAGCTTTCTGCGTTTTGTTTGGTTGGCTATGCGTTTGGTGTTGCTGTTCCCGAGTCGTTGGTGTGCGGCTATGTGGTTGCAACCCTGTTTGCTATGGTTTCGTTTACGCCGCAGGGCGTTGGTGTTGTTGAGGCGGCAGTCACTGTTGCCTTTACTGCTTTTGGCGCTTCGGCAACTGCTGGTATGGCAATTGGCTTGGTCTACCGCGGCATCGTGTTCTGGATGCCCTTCCTTATTGGTGCAATCCTTATTCAGACCACCAAGACCTTTCGTCCTAAAAGGGAAAAGAAGGAAAAGCTCCCCGACAACAACTTCAACCGTCAGCGCGTTCGTGCGGAGTTGGGGCGTGAAGCTGCCGAGCACAAGGCGCAGCGTGATGCGCTTCGCCCCAGTGCCGTAAGGAAAAACAACTTCGATGAAGATCTGCGGTCGGGCAAGGGGGAACAAGCCTCTTCGCCCGATGAGCCGGAACTTGAAGAAGCGTAATGAAAATTGTCATTTTTAAATCGAGAGGAATTCCATGCCCAGTTTTATCGAGCATCTTTCGCATACTACCCGCAGCTACCGTAGATTCCGTAGCATCTACCGCGTGCCTGAAGGCCACATGAAGAAGTGGGTCGACAATACGCGTTACACCGCTAGTGCCAAGAACTTGCAGCCTTTGCGCTATCGCATTGTTTCCGATAGGGAAATGTGCGCGAAGGTGTACGACACGCTTGCATGGGCTGGCTACCTTACCGATTGGGAAGGCCCTGAAGAAAAAGAACGCCCAACTGGTTACATCGTAATGGCGGTCGACACTGAAGTCTCTTCGGTTCAGGCCGCTCAGATTGACATGGGCATCTGCGCGCAAACCATTATGCTTGCATCTACAGAAGAAGGCTTTGGCGGTTGCATGATCATGTCCTTCAATAAACAACAGCTTAAAGAAATCCTGGAGATGCCCGAAAACCTTGAACCGGTGTTGGTGCTTGCTTTGGGCAAGCCTTGCGAAGAAGTATGCATCGTTGATATGGAAGATGACGATGTGAAGTACTATCGCGATGAAAACCAGGTGCACTACGTACCTAAGCGTTCGTTCGATAGCATCATGTTCTAGCCATGAAGAAGTCAGAGGCACTTAATACCCTTGGTCTTGCGCAGGGCGCTTCGGAAGAAGACATCAAGAAAGCGCATCGCAAACTGATCATTGAGAACCATCCTGACAAGTTCGGGCAGGATGAACAGGCGCGAGCTAAGGCTGAAGAAAAAACGAAACTCATTAACGAGGCGCGCGATGTGCTTCTGAACCATTCGTGGGATCCTGAGTACAGCACCTCGGGAACTCCTTATGGAGCGCCGTTTTCCTATAACCCTTCTGCGGGTCGTCCTCAGAATGCCCAAGGCAATCCATTTGAAGGATGGCCGTTTACTGAATCGTTTGTTTGGACCACATGGGATGAAAACGGAAACAAAACTACGTACACCAGCACAGGGGGCAATCCCTTCCAAGGGAATCCATTCGGTGCGAATCCGTTTTCGTGGACCGATCCCTTCGACATGGGTGGTGCGCATGCGGGCGATTCTGGCTCCAACGGGGCAGGGGGACGTTCCTACCAAGGCAACCAGTGGGGTGGCAATCCTTTTGCCAATTCGTCGAATCCCTTTAAGGGAACAGTGTTCGATTTCAGTTCATTCTTTTCGAATGCCCCCACAGCAGAAGAACTGGTCCAGGAAGCAAAAGCCGATTTGCGGCTGGATATTGAGCTTATTGTCGCGAAACTTGTTATTTTGGCGCTGTCGTTTTTGCTGAGCGCTCCAGCAACGGGCTTGTATCTGTACACCATTATCTCCATTGGCCAGGGCATCTGGAAGCGTCTGAATTTCCTTTCCCTTGTCCTGCTCGTGCCTTTCGTGATGTTGGCGCTCATCTTCACGCCAGGGGGAGACGCGACCATTGGGATAATTGCCCTGATTCTGTTTGCCTGCGCGGTAGGCTTCGACATATCGAATGTGTATCGCCATGTGAAAATGATTCGTACCCTAAAGAGGAACTAGGGTCAAGTTAACGGTTGGTTAAGATCGCGCGAGGCTCGCTTTGGCGGGCCTTGTTCCGTAAGTAGGGGTGATATAATCTGAAAACTTAGCAGTAGGTATTGATGAAGGAGAGCGTATGCCACGTCCTATGACCATGGCAGAGAAGATCCTTGCAGCCCATGCGGGGCTCGAGGAAGTGGTTCCCGGCCAATTGATCGAGTGCAACCTTGACCTCGTTCTTTCCAACGACGTTACCGCACCCATCGCCATTAAGGAATTCAAGAAGATCGGCGTAGAAAAGGTTTTCGATCCTACCAAGATCGCTTTGGTTCCCGACCACTACGTACCCAACAAGGACATTAAGAGCGCCGAACAAGCCAAGATGACGCGCGATTTTGCCCGTGAGCAGGGTATCACCCATTACTACGAAGTGGGTTGCATGGGTGTAGAGCACGCACTCCTACCTGAGCAGGGCGTTGTAGGCGCTGGCGACCTCATCATTGGCGCTGATAGCCATACCTGCACCTATGGTGCGTTGGGCGCATTCTCCACTGGCGTTGGTTCTACCGATGCTGCTGTGGGCTATGCCACCGGCAAAGCATGGTTTAAGGTTCCTGAAAGCCTGCTGTTCAACGTTGAAGGCGAGCTTCGCCCTGGTGTTACCGGTAAGGACATCATTCTTCATATTATCGGTATGATCGGCGTAGATGGCGCTCTGTACCAGGCAATGGAATTCCGTGGAAGCGCCATTGAAGGCCTTACCATGGACGAGCGCCTTTCCATTTCCAACATGGCTATCGAGGCGGGCGGCAAAGCTGGCCTTATTCCTGTCGACGATGTTACTCGCAAGTACATGGACGGCCGCACCGAGCGCCCCTATACCGAGTACCACTCTGACCCCGATGCGGTATATGCGAAGGTGTACAACATCGACGCGCAGGATATCGTTCCTACAGTTGCTTTCCCGCACTTGCCCTCTAACACGCGTCCTGCGTCCGAGGCTCGTGATATCGTTATCCAGCAGTCCGTTATCGGCTCTTGCACTAACGGCCGCATCGAAGATATGCGTCAGGCCGCCGCTGTGCTGAAGGGTCATAAGGTTCATCGTGATGTTCGTTGCATCATCATCCCTGCAACGCAACAGGTTTACCGTCAGTGCATCAAGGAAGGCCTGATGGATATCTTCCTGGACGCCAACTGCGCAGTCTCCACTCCTACGTGCGGTCCTTGCCTGGGTGGCTACATGGGTATTCTTGCCGCTGGCGAGCGTTCTATCGCAACCACCAACCGCAACTTCGTAGGCCGCATGGGTGATCCCACCAGCGAGGTGTACCTCTCTTCGCCGGCAGTTGCTGCTGCCAGCGCTGTGCTGGGTCATATCGGTATTCCTGAAGATCTTGATTAATTAGGAGAAGCGCAATGCAATTTAAGGGAACAGTTCATCGCTACGGTCGCGATATTGATACCGACGTTATTATCCCAGCTCGCTACCTCACCACTTCCGAGCCTTCTGAACTTGCCAAGCACTGCTTGGAGGATTTGGATGTCGAGTTCGTCAACAACGTAAAGTCCGGTGACATCATTGTTGCCGAAGAAAACTTTGGTTGCGGCTCTTCGCGCGAGCATGCACCTATCGCCATCAAGGCTGCGGGCGTAGATGCCGTTATTGCCAAGAGCTTTGCTCGCATCTTCTATCGCAACTCTATCAACACGGGGCTTGCTATTCTTGAATGCCCCGAAGCGGTAGATGCTATCAAGAATGGCGATGTTGTTAGCGTCGATACCGAAACTGGTACCATTACCGACGAAACCACGGGTGAAAGCTTTACGGCTCAGCCTTTCCCGCCCTTTATTGCCGATATCATCGAGCAAGGCGGCTTGCTGAACCGCACGCGCCACGTGCTGGGGCTTGCCTAAGCGTTCGTTTCGAACGTAATTTCTTGAAACGCCTTTCGGGGCGTTTCTTTCTTTGCGGTAATATCGTTTGCGAACTGTTTTTCGCTGAAAGAGGATTTCACTATGACCAAGACGTACAAGATCTGCACGTTGCCCGGCGACGGAATCGGCCCCGAGATCATGGCCGAAGGCGTTAAAGTGCTGAAGGCATTGGGTGAAAAGTACGACGTCGATTTCGCATGCGAAGATGCTTTAATCGGCGGTTGCGCTATCGATGCTACAGGCGAAGCGCTTCC